>Ga0209489_107624_pt1 | contig 15844 bp, 4 predicted proteins | sample SiratrowhiteBW_FD_187527 | JGI IMG/M metagenome (GOLD analysis project Ga0209489, IMG submission 187527) | Root nodule microbial communities of legume samples collected from California, USA - Siratro white BW (SPAdes) (version 2) | ecosystem: Host-associated > Plants > Roots > Nodule | place: USA... | reverse complement strand
GCATCACAACGACATGATTTAGCACCCCACTTGGCCAGTTCCCATGATAAAGCATCTCTCTTGGCAGTTCAAGTCACTGTGTTCCCAAATGCTGGCTTTTGCATTGGAATGACCACACACCATGCAGCTTTCGACGGAAAATCTTCTACCATGTTCATCAAATCATGGGCCTATATATGCTCCAACCTTCAAAACCCTACTACGCCCACACCAACACCAACACCAACACCAACACCATCCTTACCTCAGCATCTTACCCCTTGCTTTGACAGATCATTGATAAGAGACCCTTCTGGAATCGCAGAACTCTACGCGGAGGGGTGGATGAATCATAATGGTTCGAACAACCGAAGTCTCAAGGTGTGGGAGTCTCTTAGGGCAGCACCAAGCGATGGACTCAAAGGCTTGTTTGAATTGACCCCTTCACAGATTCTAAAGCTCAAACAACACGGAACCTCTAAGATGAAAGTGAATGTTCATCTGTCAACGTTTTCTGTTACGTGTGCGTATGTGTTGGCGTGTTCGATCAAAGTGAAACAAGTGAAGGAAGAAAATGTGGTTTTCGTATTCAGTATTGACTGTAGACGGCGCTTGGACCCTCCAATTCCCGGCACGTATTTTGGAAACTGCGTTGCAGCAGGGAGCGTTGTGGTCCTGACGAAGGAGTTGGTTGGAAAAGAAGGGTTCATTTGTGCTTTGGAGGGGATGGTTGAGGCTTTGAATAGGGTGAAGGAAGAGGGAGTGTTGAATGGAGCAGAAGGATGGATTTTGGGTATGCGTAATGCGCCGGACGGTAGAATGTTTTCTACTGCTGGATCTCCATTGTTTGAGGTTTATGGTACTGATTTTGGGTGGGGAAGGCCAAAGAAGGTGGATATGATATCCACAGACAAAACTGGAGCATTTTCGCTTAGCGAAAGTAGGGATATCAGTGGAGGAATTGAAATTGGATTGGCGTTAAGTAAAGGTGAGATGGAACATTTTTCTACCCTTTTTCTTCAAGGCCTTGATTCCCTTTGAGTTTTAAACTTCACTGTTCTGAGATAAATGTAGTCTTTCATATAGTGACACGAGCAAATATCTATGTTACTTTAGTGGGACAAATAAATGATATTAATCTGCAGTGAAAAATAGCTTATTCGATAATCATAGCTAGAGACTCTGCTTCATCAGTGGCCTTCAGTAAGGTATATTTTTCATGGTCTCCTAAATCCCCCACAACGCACTCTTATAATGCTATCTTCTTCCCACCGATCTCCTTCCACTCAATCATTCAAATGATTTTATACGCTAAAGATACAAAGTTCATCACCCAGCACAAGCTAAAAAGGACCGAAGATGGAAGGGTACGACAATCGATCAAAGACGTGAGTGATTATACGCGTTAACCGACCCTGTAGTAGCATTGGTCATTCCTAAATCATTCCTAAATCGGGAATAGAGTGATCTATGTTAGAATTTAGATCTCAATGTATCAACAAACGATAACTAAATTTAAGGGTTATTGTATATAGTGGGACCCTATGTATACAATGCTAATTTTATAAGGGTTATTGTATATAGTGGACCCTATGTATACAATGCTAATTTTATATAAGTATAGAGTATTAAAGTATGAAAAAAACATATATTATTTAGACTTATTAGACTAATTAAGAGTGATAAAAAAAATTTAGCAGCTAAACAAATAACAAAATAACTATTGTCTAATATCAAACATACATTTGAAATACATTTGAAATTCAAATTAAGGGGGAAGGAAATTTAATTAGGGGGAAGGAAATTTTCAGTAACTCGCCGTGAAAGTCCTCTTATACGAGGAGGATGTTAATAAAAAATAGATTATAGGAACATTTGAATTTTTCTTATTTTAATAACGAAGATTAATAAAAAATAGATTATAGGACCATTTGAATTTTTCTTATTCTAGTAACGAAGATTAATAAAAAATAGAATAGATTATAGGACCCTTTAAATTTTTCCTATTCTAGTAATGAATTTTTCCTCTTCTAGTAACGAAGAAATCGTTCTAATATGGCGCGATTATTCTGAAATTGTGCCATCTCAGTACAATTTTGGTTCAGATAAATTATCTTAAAATCGTGTTATCTAAACACGATTTCAATACATCTATATTTTGCATCACGATACATCTATATTTTCCATAAGTGTCTACAAAGTCTATTCTTCGCATCAAGTAGAAGAGCCAAACCACCCATTTGAGTCCTATTTGTTTCTTAATTAAAATTAAAAAAATAAAAGCGAAAAAGTGATATTTGATAACAAATAAATTAAAAGATAACATTAAAACAAAAACAAAAACATAGGTTACATTAAAAAATTAGTGTTAAAAAATTAGTGTCTATAGGGACAATTTGTCTTATTGTGACATTCGTTTAGGCCTATTAAAAATTGGGTCATCCATTTCATTGCGGATATGATTTGGAGTAGACTTATACACCTTTGTCTTTGAACTAGTTAACTTGAGAGATATAATATTACTATTTTTAAATATGGGTAGCGTAAAGGTTGCATGCATGGTTGTCACGTGCATGGCTATGGTGGGTGCAACAATCATGATGGAGGTCATTTCATGCAACAATGTCATTAAAAATTTGACACTCTACCTATCATCCATGGTGATCATTTATATGAATTATTGTTGAAAAATGGGATTTGGAGAGACACTTTTGATAAACGGATTTTTGAGATAAGACTCGGATGCATCATTTGAAAATATAGAAATACTGAAATTGTGCTGAGGTGGCACGATATTGTGTTGAGGTGACACGATTTCAGTGTATTTTTTATTTTAAACTAAAATCGTGCCTAAGAAAAAATACATTGGAATCGTGCCACCTCAACACGATTTTAATTAAATACTAAAATTGTTCCACATTGCCACAATTTCATCTTCTGGTAAACAAAATCATAGTGGCAAGATTTCTTCGATACCAACTCACTATAGTTTTACACAATTTATCCACAGCTGTAATTAAAAAGATAAGAAAAAACCACCATTAATGATCCTCCACCAAAAGCGTTAAAAACTGTTAGTCTTCAACACATAAATTTTAAGTGAAATTTGATAATATTCAATTAACTAAATTCAAACAACTTTATTTTAAAATGATAATTGGTAAAACTGTTTTTTAATATTATAAAATAAAAGGATAAACTTAAAGTAGATATTTTTATGTTATAAATTTTTGTTAAACAGAAGTATATGGTGTAAATATTTTTCATATGATGTTATACGTTTAATTTTAATTTTTTATATTCATAAATAATTTGCAAAATTATCACCCTGTTTTAATAAGTATAAATATATTATAAATAAAATTCAATTAAAATATAAACAACAGACATAATATTATACATACATATATATATATATATATATATATATATATATATATATATATATATATATTTTGTTAGCTATTAATTAATTCCAAAACTATAATATTATATATAAATACATAAAGAAATTTGGTTTATTTTTTATTTTTAGCCATAAATATAAATCAAATCACTTGATTGATAAGAAAATAAATTAAAATGAGTAATTTTAATAATTTATTATGGGGAAATAAAAATACAACGAGCAAGGTGACAATTGCCAATCAGACGGTACTATTTGCTTTCTATTTTTGTATAATCTAAATAAAAAAGTTTGCTCTCAAACATATATTCTATATATATTGTGTGACCACTTTGGATTAAATCCCCGACATCACACAATAAACTAAAAACTTCAATATATCTTTTAGTTACTTTGACAAGTTATTCAATTTTAATTTTTATTTTATAACATTTTATTTATTTTTATAGAAAAGTGGATTTAGTTCTTATAACATATTTTAATTTTAATTTTAGCTTGTATAAACTTTTAATTTCCTTGCTTAGAGAGGAATCAATTGTTATGAAGAGAAGCAAATAGAAAATAAAAATATATATATTTTATCAATATTTTGGGTCGCCAAGAAATAGTCTATTGGAAGATAACGTTTTCCAATTCGAAAGAGGCAATTCTTCTAAGTCCACACATATTTGTTACTTTGACTGGTCCAAGTCATTCACTAACACTCAGCGTTCCTTTCTCACTCTCCTTTCCATACAAAATTTATCATCATGCAGTGGTATTAAGCCCTCACTACGTTCCTCAGTTGTTAACACCACACCATAAACCATGACCTCGCTCAATTTCACCACTTCCTTAACACTCTTATTCTTCCTTCTACCCTTCTCCATAAACCTCCATGCCTACACCCCAGAGGAAATTTTCTCCATTAATTGCGGCACCACCGGGAATTCCTGCGACGCCCAAAGAAGCTGGACCGGCGACGGAGACACAAAGTACTTGTCTCCCCAAGACGCCACCGTTTCAGAGAAGGCAACAACACAGTCCCCTGCCACCAATCAAATCCCCTACTCCTCTGCACGCTTGTCTCGTTCCCAATTCAACCACTCCTTCCCCGTCTCCCCTGGCTCCAAATTCCTTCGCCTCTTCTTCTACCCTGCTGACTACCCTTCCTTCCCCCGCAACCACGCATCTTTCTCCGTTCAAGCCAACCAATTCACTCTCCTCAACGACTTCAACGCCTCTCTTAACGCCGACGCTCAAGCCACCGATACTATTTTCCGAGAATACGTGGTCAACGTCAACGACGGTGAGAAGCTTATCCTCACCTTCACTCCCTCCTCATCTCCAAACTCCTACGCTTTCATCAATGGAATCGAGGTGCTTTCCATGCCTGCCGATTTATATTACACCCCATCAAATGAGACAGGCTTCACGAACGTCGGAAGGAACACGCTGTACAGCATTGGAACCAGCTTTGCGCTCCAGACTGAGTATAGAATCAAATCTGGGGGACAAGAAATCCCGCCACAAAACGACACTGGTTTGTTCCGGGATTGGGCTGACGAACAACCTTATTTTATTAAAGAAAATCCGAAGAATAATGATCTACCAGCTGACAAGGATGGGACGATGAGCATAACCGTGAATCCCGATTACGTGGCACCGAAGGAACTGTTCAGAACAGCGCGTAGCATGGGCACAAACGCCACTCTGAACAAAATGATCAACCTCACTTGGGTGTTTCCCGTTGATTGTGGCTTCACTTACGTTCTCAGGCTCCACTTTTGCGAGCTTGATCCCAATATTAATAACATTGGTGACAAGCAATTCAAAATTTACATAGCGAACCAGTTGGTTGATGATCGTGCTGATGTAATGAAATGGAGTGGCAAACAAAGAGGTCTAGCTGTGCACAGAAACTTCGCCGTTTTCATTCCCAAGAATGGTACTCAGAAACAGTCTAATCTCTCGCTTGAAATGCACCCTTACGGAAGCAGTGTGGATTCCAGATACGCCGACGCCTTCCTGAACGGTCTCGAGATCTTCAGGATCAGCGAAGGCGGCTCAAACAACCTAGCCGGACCCAACCCGGACCCGGTTCAGACTCCACAGAACAACACTCCCGACCAAAACGGAAAGAGCAGCAGTGGAAGTGCAACGACGACAATTGGCGTCGTAGCAGGGGTATTGTGCGGCGTCGTTTTGATCTCGTTAGTAGTTTTCCTTGTCCTGTTTTTCCGACTCAAGAGAACCACAAAGCCAAAAGATTACGACAAGTCAAAGTCTTCCGGGACTTCCAAGTGGGGACCACTCTCCTTCACAACGACCAAGTCAACCACTACAAACTCCTCCCTACCGTCCGATCTCTGCCGCCACTTCTCCCTGGAGGAGCTCAAAGCCGCCACCAACAACTTCGACGAGGTTTTTATCGTCGGCGTCGGGGGATTCGGCCACGTGTACAAGGGCTACATCGACGACTGTTCCACCCCAGTGGCCATCAAGCGCCTGAAACCGGGTTCGCAGCAGGGTGTGCACGAGTTCATGAACGAGATCGAGATGCTCTCGCAGCTCCGCCATCTTCATCTGGTGTCCCTGATCGGATACTGCAACGAGATGAACGAGATGATCCTGGTCTACGACTTCATGGCGCGTGGCACCCTACGCGACCATCTCTACAACACGGACAATCCCGCTATCCCGTGGAAGCAGCGCCTGAAGATCTGCATCGGCGCCGCGCGAGGGCTGCACTATCTACACACTGGCGCGAAGCACATGATCATCCACCGCGACGTGAAAAGCACGAACATCTTGTTGGATGATAAGTGGGTGGCCAAGGTGTCGGACTTCGGACTTTCGAGAATTGGGCCAACGGGCACGGACAAGTCCTACGTGAGTACCAATGTGAAGGGAAGCTTTGGCTACATAGATCCGGAGTACTACAAACGTTTTCGTTTGACGGAAAAGTCTGACGTGTACTCTTTCGGGGTTGTGCTCTTCGAGGTTCTGTGTGGTCGTCCACCTTTGACTCACAGTGCGGAGACGCACCAGGTGTCGCTTTCTAATTGGGTGAGACATTGTGAGCGAATGGGGAGCATGGGAGAGATTGTGGAGGCGAGGTTGAAGAAGAAGATTGCAGCAGAGTGCCTGAAGAAGTATTGTGAGATTGGGTTGAGTTGTTTGTTGGAAGATGCGGCGAAGAGGCCGTGCATGAAGGATGTGGTAGGGATGCTGGAGTTTGCGCTGAAGCTACAGGAAAGTGCAGAGCAACGCGCAACTGAAAAGGGAGAGGAAATTAGTGAGGATAGCTCTGGTACTGTGGACTCGAGTGTGACTATAACGACTTCGACAAGTGAAGACAATAGCTATGGTAATAGGGATAGTCATACTACGGTGTTGTCTTGGCTTCCTTTCTCCGAGATTATGGATCCAAAGCCGCGTTGAACCAATCCAATTAACGAAGAGCTCTGGGAATGCCGGATACTAAAATCCAAAATATTTTTGGACCTACGTATCACAAAGGAAATAACATCTTTTTTATTATAATATTCTTATTATTTAAATATTACTTACTTAAGAGTCAAAAATATTTTATAAATTGATTTGCATTATATTAGGAGAACGAGCCTCCTAATACGTTATGTTGGAGGAAAAAGTTGAAAAAAACGAGACCATTATCATCAACTAGGGCAAACCAAATACAAGTCAATACACAAACCACCCGACAATAGTATATATTATTGAAAAAGATGGAAAAAAGAAGCTAGATATGAAGTATATACACAATTCAAAACAAACTGGATTATTCACGTAGTCACGAGACAATATTATGCTTGAGAAAGTCATTCATTCCACTTTTGATATATCCTACAACTAAGTAGTGTTCGCAGATTCCAGAATAGATTTTCTACAAAGTATAAACCACGACCGACTTGTAAAATACTTGATCGAGAAGAGGTCTATATCTACATGACTCCACACTCAAATCAGGAAAAGTAATATATATATATATATATATAAAGATAAAGTGAATAATGAGATAAATGATTCCTCTCTTTTGTGATAGTTTATATTTATAAGAGTCTTCTTATAAAGGTAAAAGTATATAATTACCCTAAAATGATTTTAAAATCACTAGTAGTAACTCCCTTAATCAAATCAATTAGAATTAAGGAGAGTTCATGTTAGACTATAAGATATTCTTCTTTTAATTCTTATTTTATTCTATTTTCTAATAATACGATCTCTTGACACTTGTACACGATAGTCTTTTTAATGGTAATTTGCAACATGAAAAATAAATATATACTCAACTCATTTTCTCTTGTCAAAGAGAGATAAAATTATTTATAGTGATAATTGATTATTTTACTAAATAAACAAAGTTATTGACAGCTATCACCACTAAGTAAATAAAAAAATTCTTTTAAAAAAGTATAATATGTAGTCATGGTTTATCACATTTCATCATTACTGAATATAGTTGACAATTTATAGACAATTTATATTATGAAAAAAATTATCAAAACAAAGTAAAAAATTCAAGGAAGTTCATTTATCAAACTATATTTATTAGTCATCGACTAATTCGTCGACGACATCTTTGTCCAATCTAAATTTGAAAGGATCCAAGGAAGGCTCAAAGTATTTAGTTTGAGGTTGTGGCAATGAATTACATAATAGAAACTAATTGTTAGTAATTGTTTGGACCAAAGATATGTGTATCCAACCAATTGATAGTTGTTACTAGTATAATTAAAATTGGGGTGATTTAGGACCTAGGTAGCATTTAATGAAAAGTGAATGAAAATCTATACATGAGATGGACTCCATGTGGAGAGAGGCTTATTTTATTTGAACTGGTTTAAGGTCACTCTTTTAAACCAGAACAATTTTATATATTATAAATATTAAAGGATGGATATATATTAAAATTACTAGTGTTGTTAAAAAAAATTATATTATTATTAAAAGTTAAATGGTTAGAAGAAATTGAGAAGTAAAAACATTTATCATAACTTTTAGATATTTAAATGTTTTATTTAATAATATTAATAAAAATATAACAAAGAGATATAAACATTGTTAATTATAGATATAACAAAAATAACTTCTATCGTTTATCTTTATCCAAACCTTCAACACTTTTTCTTTTCATAAGGAACATAGTTTAATTGTGAAGAGTACAGTGGTGCGTAAGCTAAAGAACAAAGATGGAAAATGCAATTGAATTAAAATGATTCCATTTTCAAATTCTATTTCCTCCATTTAGATTTGCTGGAAAATGGAATGTAAATGAAATTTGGGTTTGAAATTCTATTTTGTTGAAATATTTAGTTTTCAAATTTAGAGGTCTCACTAATTCTAAGCCCTATAATACAGTAATATGTAAAATAGAAAAAGATTAGCCATACACGGGTGGTATTAAAATTAAAAACTTTAGTTTCACACTTCAACTGCAATGTTTAGTTAATAGTAACTGTCGTTTAGTTTTTATTTCTTTTTCTTTCTGTTTTTTCTCTTTTAAAATATTAAAGATTTCTTTTAGTAGTGATCAATCAAAGACTCAAACTAGTCAATAAATAAAAATAAACAAATATAAAATAAAATAAAAAACATAGATAGTTCACTATTCCCTCTTCTCCAATCAACAAGTTTTTCTCAACAGTGAAGTTTCTACCTTGCAACTTTCTGTCAAGTTTCGCTCTCAATCTAAGGAACCTTCCTGTCATCACTCGTTCGCAGTTCAATTCTTCTTTCTACAAAAGCATCCTTCACCGTTGATTGCATCCAATTCACCCTCCTCTACGGTTTCAAATGTCAATCAACAACACGCTTATCTGCCGCCGCTTCTCCCTTGCCGAGATAAAAGCCGCCACCAAAAACTTCCACTACGCTTCCGTCGTTGGCGTCGGGGGGTTCGGCCACGTGTACAGGGGCTTCATCCGCAGAACTTTAGTCCCGGTCGGTTTCAAGTACTACAAACTGGGTTCAAATGGCGCTGAAAATTCGCTGATCGAGGTGGCTATCAAGCGCCACAAACCGGGTTCAAAGCAGGGCGCCGAAGAGTTTAGGAACGAGATCGAGATGCTCACGCAGCTGCGCCATCGCAATCTCATTCGACTCTTCGGTTACTGCAACAGCAAGAAGGAGATGATCCTGGTCTATAATTTCATGACACGTGGCAACCTCCGCGACCATCTCTACGACACCGACAAACCTCCTTTGCCATGGAAGCAACGCTTGCAGATTTGTATAGACGCAGCGCACGCGCTGCATTATCTCCACTTCTGCTCCAACAAATACACAATCATCCACAGCGACGTCAAAAGCACGAACATCTTGTTGGATGAGGAGTGGGTGGCCAAAGTTGCGGACTTTGGGCTTTCCAGAATTGGGCCCACGGGCGAGCCCAAGTCCAATGTCTGCCCCACCGCCGTTAAGGGCAGCTTCGGGTATATAGATCCAGAGTATTATAGACGACAACATTTGACGGAAAAGTCTGACGTGTACTCTTTCGGGGTAGTGTTGTTTGAAGTACTGTGCGCTCGTCCGCCTCTGATCCGCACCGCGGAGCCGAGACAAGAGTCGCTTGGTAATTGGGTTACGTACTGTTACCAAAACGGAACCATGGCACAAATAGTGGACCCCACGTTGAAGGGGAAGATCGCTCCCAATTGCTTTAGAGTGTTTTGCCAGATTGGAGTGAGTTGTTTGTCCGAAATTGGGACGCAAAGACCGTCCATGAACGACGTCGTTGGGAAGCTTCAGTATGCCCTGCACCTACAACAAAGTGCAGAAATCAGCGACGCGCATTCTAATAGCGATAACCCATTGTCTAGTTAGGCAAATTGAATTACGACTGTTTCAACAAAAGTAAATATTTTATGGTTGTTTTAGAAAGGTTGAGCTTTTACAACCATTTTTACAATTCTTTGCATTTAAGGAGAATCATTAAAAAAAGGGTTATTCAATGTAGCAACCATCACAAGTCTTCACCAACTTCAGTGACTTGCTTGTTATGGTAACCATGAGGTTCACCTCTTTTCTAACCCTCTCTCGCTTTGGAACGTTTCAGCATTAGTTGCGGAACCTCTGGAATATCCTTTTGTTTGCTACAAGATGGGATTATTGCTGTGGTGGCCAATGCCAAACAAACAAACGCACCCCATGATTATGAACACAGAAATACAACTTGTATCATAATAGGTGGATGTTGGAAAGGTCTTAGGAGTAGTACATTATACGAAGTGTTAGTAACTTCTACGGGTTAGCATGCTTCTAGTATCGTTCCTTCCAACAAATCGAGTTCTCAACTCAATGTATCCCATGTTAGAAGCTAGGATCGATTAAAGACATCATTTTTGTGTTGATTTCATCAAATTATATTTACCAACTCCGATACTAACATCATTGCGGTTACATTTTGTATGGCACTACGATTGACAATAATCCCATCATAAATCTATTTGTACCACGTGGTGAGACTAAATATGTATAAAATTTTTATAAGAGTATGTCAATTTTTTTTTTATAAAATAAACACACATATATATATATATATATATATATATATATATATATATATATAAAAGTAGTATATGCATAATTAAGTATATGTAAATTAGTCTGTATAGTTAAATATTGTAATATTTTAATGTTATAAATTAAGTTCTTGAACTTAATTTTTATAGTGTAGAAAATTAAGTTTTTCCTTTTAATATTTGATAATAATGAATGAATTAAATTACTCGTGAATCTAATTCTTCTGGATGTTTGTTAGATTAAAATAATTAACAATAATTCCTTGATTCAACTCATGTAAATTAAAAAATAAAATTTAAATTCAATTATTCTTTTCACAAGTTAAATTTCTAAGTATACATTACTTTTCACTACCAAAATTTTTATAAGGCAAATAAAATTTTGATACGAAAGTATTGACTTTGTTTACCACAACTTCAACTCTGATCAATAAGAGGTGACTATTTTAAGGCTGATTATTGGATTTTTTTTTTAAAATAATAAAAAAAATTTGGACGTCACGTGTCTCCTCCTAAAGAGGAATGAGACGCTTTTCTAAGTGAATATATATATATATTTAAAAAGAAATATAAATATATATTTTTTTTTTGTTTTTTTATTAACTTGAGTGAGAAGCTTTTCTAAGTGAATCTCCTTTATAATCTTTAATAACACAATAAATGAAATATTATTGAATCAAAATAATATAATGAATACTTGTGAAACACTGTATACACTCTATTTATGGATTCTAAACTTAAAAAACTTATATACTTATCAAATCAAATACAATCTATTCAAATATAATTTGGTATAACCCAATCAAAATCTAGTCAATTCAGATACAATTATATAACTTAAATGTTTATATAATAATAATTAATTGAATGATAAATATTTAATGATTAATTATATTTTTTATCTATTTTATTTAAATATAACCAAAATCGAAAAAAGTTTTGTTTCTTTATTGACTTAGCGTTATTGACTTAGCCAGAAGCTTTTTCTAAGTAAATCTCCTTTATAATCTTTAATAAATTCAATAATCAAATCTTGAAGTCACCTGAAGTTTATAGTTACAGATAAATGGTCTATCCTCACCTTAATATATCTACGTTTTTTTTTTATTTATAAAAAGTAATTTTAAAATTGTACTTTTAAATAACACTTATTATTTTTTTTAAGTTTACTCATTTCTATAAAGTCTAAATACAATTCCACCATTTTCATGGTGTGGTAATGTACCAAGAGAAGTGTTACCTGTATGCGCCGACATAGTCCGATGTGCTTCCGATCAACTTTGACACAATCTTAAATCAACAATTATATACTTTTCAAGGTCAAATAATAATCTCCCTATATCTAATATCCGTATGAGTAACCACTTTTTTCAAAAAAAAAAAAATACAAAAATCACTTTTTATTTGATTGTTACTCGAATTATAAACCGTGAATAATTAAAAAAAAATCTAGACCTGCATAAATGAAAACGAAAACACGTTAAAACATTTACCCTAATGAATTTTCGCTATATTAGATTAGAAAAATGGTACACGTACATAATTCAATTTCTTTATACGCTTGATATATCTAACAAAATAAAAATATTTTTAATTTACCAATTGATTCATCCTAAATTATTTTATATTTTAAATAAAAAAAAATGTAAAGGAACTAGTGTTAGATGGATATTTAACAAAAAATGAAATGTTACTGTAAAGCAACATACCTTAGTGTCTTCTGTGCTTCTCAGCAACTACTACAACCTTGGTGTGAACGAGAACATTAAGTCTTCATAATACAACTTCACCCACGCGCAGTCTCTCACGTTAGTTAACAATGAGGTTCACCAGTATCACCCCCTTAAAAGTTTTCCTCCTCCTCCACCACCTCTTTACACAGCTCCAAGCGTACACCCCAGTCAACAATTTCACAATCAGTTGCGGCACCACTGGAACATCCTACGACGGTCAAAGAACATGGACAGGGGACACAGCGTCAATGTTCTTCTCTCATCAAGACAACACTGTTTCTTCTAACCCAATAACACCACAATATAATTCCACCCTTCAAGTCCCCTACACCACAGCACGCGTCTCTCGTTCCCAATTCAATTACTCCTTCCCCGTAACCCCAGGTTCCTATTTCCTTCGCCTCTTCTTCTACCCCGCTTCTTACCCCTCCTTTCCCCGTTCACAGGCTTCCTTCACCGTTCATTGCAACCAATTCACCCTCTTCTACGGTTTCAGCACCGACAAGGAAGACACGGAAACCATCTTCAGAGAGTACGTGGTCAACGTTCACAACGGTGAGACGCTCAACCTCAGCTTCACTCCCTCACAACCTCACTCCCACGCTCTCATCAACGGAATTGAGGTATTTTCTATCCCAAGCCATCTCTACTACACGTCACCACATGATGCTGGCTTCAAGCTCGTCGGAACCGACACCTTCTACGGCATTACATCCGACACTGCTTTGCAGACAGAGTATAGACTCAAATTAGGTCAAGCAATTTCGCCGCCGAAAGACACCGGTTTGTTCAGAAACTGGGTCGACGGTGACGAACATTATTTAGTGAAAGAAAAAAATGCTAACAATCATGATGTCGCAGGCGACGTGGATGGTGAGATGAACATAACCCTGAACCATGGTTACGTGGCACCGAAGGAACAGTACAGAACAACGCGTACCACCAAGGGATCTCCTAAGTTGACTTGGAACTTCCCGGTTGACTCTGGCTTCTACTACATGCTTAGGCTCCATTTTTCTGCACTTGACCGGAATATCACTACAAACGGTGACAGGGTGTTCTGCATTTACATAGGGAGCGACTTGGCTGAGGATCATGTTGAGGTTATGAGATGGAGCAACCAACACAAAGGTCTTGCTGTGCAGCGAAACTTCGTCGTTTTGATTCCCACAAATGATACGCCGAAAAAGGTTAATCTCTCGCTCCAATTGCATCCTTATTTGAATTCTAGCAATCTGTTCTTGAACGGTATCGAGATCTTCAAAATCAGCAACTCCAACAACCTCGCCGGAAGTAACGCGCAGAACGGCATAGCAATCGGAAAGAGAAGGAACGTCTTGTCAGTCGAAACGAGAAATGATGACACGAAACATACACTTATCATAGCAGGGGTGGTATTCGTCTCGGTCTCGATTATTGGTTTCGTTGTCGTTTGGTGTGCAAGATCCATGTTCTATCCACGCTCCTTCTCAACAAATGCACACCAGCTGTCAACCAATGCACAAGAACTGTCAGCCAACACGATCATCTGCCGCCGCTTCTCCCTCGTCGAGATGAAAGCCGCCACTAACAACTTCGACGACGCTTCCGTCGTCGGCGTCGGGGGATTCGGCCACGTGTACAGGGGAGTCATCCCCAGAATTTTCATCCCGGTGGCTCTCATGCACTTCAAACCCGGTTCAAATGGCCCTGAAAAGTACCTGAACGAGATCGAGGTGGCTATCAAGCGCCACAAACCGGGTTCAAAGCAGGGCGCCGAAGAGTTTCTGAACGAGATCGAGATGCTCTCGCAGCTCCGCCATCGCAATATCGTTCTACTCATCGGTTACTGCAACAGCAAGAAGGAGATGATCCTGGTGTATAATTTCATGGCACGAGGCAACCTCCGTGACCATCTCTACAACACCGACAAACCTCCGTTACCATGGAAGCGACGCTTGCAGATTTGTATCGACGCAGCGAACGCGCTGCAGTATCTCCACTGCTGCGCCGAAACACACACGATCATCCACAGCGACGTGAAAAGCACGAACATCTTGTTGGATGAGGAGTGGGTGGCCAAGGTTGCGGACTTTGGGCTTTCCAGAATTGGGCCCACCGGCGAGTCCAAGTCCAATGTCTGCCCCGCCGCCATGAAGGGCAGCTTTGGGTATATAGATCCAGAGTATTATAAACGGCAACATTTGACGGAAAAGTCTGACGTGTACTCTTTCGGGGTAGTGTTGTTTGAAGTACTGTGCGCTCGTCCGCCTCTGATCCGCACCGCAGAGCCGAGACAAGAGTCGCTCGGTAATTGGGTTACGTACTGTTACGAAAACGGAAGCATGGCACAGATAGTGGACCCCACGTTGAAGGGGAAGATCGCGCCCAATTGCTTTAGAGTGTTTTGCCAGATTGGAGTGAGTTGTTTGTCCGAAATTGGGACGCAAAGACCGTCCATGAACGACGTCGTTGGGAAGCTTCAGTATGCCCTGCACCTACAACAAAGTGCAGAAATCAGCGACGCGCATTCTAATAGCGATAACCCATTGTCTAGTTAGGCAAATTGAATTACGACTGTTTCAACAAAAGTAAATATTTTATGGTTGTTTTAGAAAGGTTGAGCTTTTACAACCATTTTTGCAATCCTTTGCATTTGAAAAAAGGGTTATTCAATGTAGCAACCATCATCTTCAACGACTTCACTGACTTGCTTGTTATCCCTAACCATGAGGTTCACCACTTTTCTAACCCTCTCTTCCTTTTGAACGTTTCAGCATTCCAAAGAACATGGACGAGGATCCAGAAAGTTGTTTGTCACAAGAAGGGATTATTGGAGTGGTGGCCAATGCCAAACAAACAAACGCATTATGAACACTGAAAATAGAACTTGTATCATGGTAGGTGGATGTTGGAAAATAGAGCAACGACGTGAAATAATGGTTCAATTAAATTTTTGTGCTCAGTGCGAATCTTAAAACACTTTGCAATCTGCTTAAAATATGTATCTTCATCTTGAAACACCCAAGGTTTCCTACAAATGTCACTTACACGTTTAAAGATATTCTGGTAACTAGTATTACACATTTGCACTTGTGAAAACAAGCAATTACAGATAAAAAGATTCTAAATCTAAAAATTTCAGGAAGCTTGTTGCTATGCTTTCTTTGCTGAGCAGGCTTGTGAAGTAGATCCAGGCTGAAAATGAAAAGAATCATAATTCA
>Ga0209489_107623_pt1 | contig 15849 bp, 11 predicted proteins | sample SiratrowhiteBW_FD_187527 | JGI IMG/M metagenome (GOLD analysis project Ga0209489, IMG submission 187527) | Root nodule microbial communities of legume samples collected from California, USA - Siratro white BW (SPAdes) (version 2) | ecosystem: Host-associated > Plants > Roots > Nodule | place... | reverse complement strand
ATTATCCATTTGATATGAATATTATATAATAATTTTTTATAAATATTCTCTATAATTGTTATTATAACTTACTTTATAATAACTTTATAATTTTTTTGTTATTAAAAAATAATATATATATATATATATATATATAATTAAAATTTACTATAATTTGTATGAAAAGAAATTTACTTTGTAATAATTTTTTCATCCTTTTTGTTGATAAAATAATAATATATATATATATATATATATATATATATATAATTAAAAAAATTACTAAACTTTGTATATAAAAAAATTGAATATTTGTAATGAGATAAAAAAAATAATTAAATTGGTCTTAAAAGATGCTGACGCCAAAATTATCTAAAATGATATGTAGGAATTTATGGAAAAAACGTTGGTGTTCAAAGATCATGAGACTAGAGGAGAGCCTCTAAACTTTTAATTGTAAATTAGTACTACAAAGGAGTGTAATATGTAAGATAAGTGTTCACATAGAAAAAGTCCCAACTTAATAAGTTGAAGAATGAACAAAAGATAACATTGGTCTTACGGTTAAAGTGTTGAATCATTGAGAAGGAAATGGTAAGAGTAGCTCCTTATATGCCAATCTCAATTTGACTAAACTTGATTACCTCAACAGTTACTAAACATTCTATGGTTGATGTGAGAGAATAACATGTTTATGGATGAGTTGTTCACTAATGTTAATATGCTTATGATTCATTCAAATGATAAAATCATTACCTAGGTTATAAAAGATGTGTTCACTTTAAATCACTTCCAAAAAGAAAAAGTATGTATTCACACAAAATCAAAATTTAATATAGAATTATTGTCATAATTTGAAATTGAATTACCTAAAGTGATGTTTAAATAAATTCTGATAATTTCTAAAATATTTGTATCTTATATATATATATATATATATATATATAATTAAATCTTCACTTCACTAATTTTTTTTCTTTCTTTTTTATTCAAGCAGTACTCAACTTTTCTTATTTTAACAAATATTTAAAGAAAATGAAGATAAACATTATGTATGTTTATGTTTGGAATAAAGTAAAATCATGTAATGTTCTTTAATTATGTTAATAATGGATAAGATAATTTGTACATAGATTTATTTTATAATTTTAGAAAGAAAAATTTATTTTAAAAATCATAATTATTATATTCAATATAAATATGAAAAATTTGCCTCATTCTATAAAAGACTTTATTTTAAATGTAATAATACTTAATATCATTATATCCATAGCAATTAAATATTATATTAACGATAATAACAATTACTGTGATCATAATGTCAATAATTAATTAACCACGAGAAATTTTCTAATTATAATATTTTGTCAATATTTCCATATTTTAGTAATTGGAAGGGTTCATTTCAGAATTTGTCTTTCATATAGCTTGAATGTGGTTCAGCTAATAGTTTTGTGCAACATTTCAAATGCTAAGTAGATGCAACCAGTCTGCTATGTTTGCTTCTGTTCAATGTTTGATTTATTTAGGCAGTTTATTCTATATGGATTGTGTGTGTGTGCACCCATTGCTATTTTGAGCTTAGTTGATTAAAGAAATATTTGTGTCCATACTAACCCTGCTATGAATTGTGTGATTATATGTTTAATGGAGTAGATTTTTAGCATTTTCTTACACTCCGAGTATGGAGGTCCTGGTACACTCTTGGTCCTTCCTTTTGTTGACACGGCCACAAATTCTTCCTCTACCCTCATATACTCGTCCTACACCTCCATACTACAATTAAAATACTATTTTACCCTTAATGTAAAACTGCAAAACCAAAACTACCTTTCATTCCATACCAACGTCCTGCATCTCTTCATCTCCATTGTCATCTGTCTGGTGCATTCCCTAATGTCCGGTTGTTGCTCTATCGTATTCGGTTTATCTCATCCGTTCACCACCATGCGCCTCCGTTCTCCTCCCCCACAACAACCCATGCAACCATGCACCCCCACCAAGCTATCGCACTTCCAAGAATTCCTACACTCACGTAAAACTTATCACTTCACCACCCCACTCTCTCTCTCACGCCCTTCCTTTTTCTTTTGCCTCTAAACTATCATGTTATCCACCACACAAGTATTGACTATAGGTTTCAGTATATTCAATACCAAAACGTTGATAAAATCCTTTGCCAATAAGACGAGATGTATATCGAGCTATAGAACCATTGGGATTCCACTTATTACCAATAATGTTGAACTTAGGTTGCTTAGGGATAAGGGACCATTTACCATTGGCAAGTAATGCATTTAATTCTTCTTGCATTGTTTGTCTCCACTCAGAATGTTTCAAAGCCTAAGAAAGACAAAAAGGTCCAATTTGGTCGGATAAAGGAAATTTGGTAGCTAGGTGAAGTTGTTTGGGTTTAAAGGTACCATTTTTGGATCTTGTGACCATTGGGTGGGATGGTTGTTTTGGTCCAAGCGAGCATGAAGACGAATCTAAGTGCATAGAAGGCGATGAACCCAAAGTGTACAAGATATAATGATTAGATAGAGGAGAGGATTCGATGGAATTTGGTAATACATGAGGAGGGGATGAGGTATGCAGGGATGTTGGTATGGACAAAGGAGAAGATAAGTTTTGAGATGCAGTAGGTAAAGAGGAGGCAGTGGAGGTGGAATTTAAATTTTGAGATACCAATGTTGGAATGATTTGTATGTGATTTAAGGGTCTGAGACCAGATAGTTGCATGTATGTAGGGATGGATGCTGGAGAGAGAGAAAACGTGGTAGTAAGTACAAAAGAATATGGAAAAATATTTTTTACAAAGTATACGTGTCTTGACGTATATAATTTTCCAGTTTTAAAATTGTAACATAAATAAACACTTTGAGATGAGTTGTAGTCTAAGAAGACGTATGGTTGGGATTTTGGGAGAAATTTATTGTGAATTATGGGACCAACCAAGGAAAACAGAGACATCCAAAAGTACATAACTTAGAGTAATTTGGTGAGGAGTGAAATAAGGACTCGAGAGGTGACTTTATATTTAAACCAGGTGTGGGCATGCGATTTATAAGATAGGTTGCAATTTCAAGAACATAAGACCAAAATGAGTTGGGTAAGGAAGCATGGTGAAAAAGACAACGAATAGATTCAACCAAACGACGATGTTTTCTTTTAGAATGCCCATTGTGTTATAGGGTATAAGAAGGAGTTGTTAAGTGTGTTATTCCATGAGTTTGAAAGAAAAACCTCAATTTAAGATATTCACTACCATTTTCTGAGTAAAAGGTTTTAATTTTTGTATTTAATTGATTTTTAACAATTGATTTGTAAATTGGAAAACTATGAGAAACATTAGATTTATGTTTAATCAGATAAAGCCACACATATTTTGTAAAGTGATCAATGAAAATGACATAATAAAAATGATCATTATTGAAAATGAATGTGCAGGACCCAAACATTTGAATAAATCAATTCTAAGGCTTGACTACTAGACAAAGTGGACACGACAATTTGTAGACTCTCTCTCCATTCATCAACTACAGAGCGAATAGAACGTAAATATTCATAGACATTAGAGTCACCTTTTACGATGAAGAAAATACGTTCTTTAAGAGACATGATTCGAGTGCAAGACCGATTTGGCATAAACCTTGGTCAATCTTGACATTGCATCAATAGAGGAGATAGTAGAGGACATCACAATCTGTTCCTCAGAACCAAAAGTACCGAAGAGAGATAGAAGTACATAATTGTTGCTAGAGGACATGGAAGGGTGCCAAAAACATAGTCGAGTACATTATTTGCAGTCAACAATAAAGTAATTTGCTTGTACTAAGTGGGATAAGGTAATTTGAGGAAGATAGTTTAATGGATAGTTAAGTTGTTGTGACAAGTGCCACAAAAGAGAAAACGGAAGAAGTAGTGATGATAATTAATAAGATCAAAATTGATAGTTAAGCTTGTAATTCTGAGATCATATAAAAAAATATGATTTTTATATATTAAACATGTATTGTAGAAATATGTACTATATATATATATATATATATATATATATATATATATATATATATATATATATATATATATATATATATCGGATTTGTTTTTAAATAATTGTAAGAGAAAGATATTGACCAATAATTAAAGGATAATATAAACTATAATAATTAAAGATATATTATAATGTATGTATTATCTACAATAAAGACTAATTACTTCTAATTCTAATAAAGAGAGAGAGGAAATTGATACTTTTATGTTGGAAACTTATGACAAAGTAACTTAGATTTTTTTCTAAAAAAAAAAATTTGGTCCGAAGTTTTTCAGAAGTAAATATTTATTTTAAAACTATAATTGATAAGCTTTCAAACAATATAAAAAAATTATCTGTTAGAGCTTGAAAACCGAAAATCTCTGATACACGGTCTCAAGTTTTCTTAGGTGATACATGGTCTTGAAAAAAAATGCTGACTTGTTGTCTCGTTATATTTTAAAAAAGGTCAAATCATTTTTAAGTTTTTAATATATTACTTTTCTTAAAACCTGTCTACTTTTCTTTATTTCTATTGAAAATAAATGTTAATAATATTATGATAATTAATGACTTACTATTTTAAAATTCATTATTATTTAAAAAAATTATCCATTTGATATGAATACTATACAATGATTTTTTTTTTCATAAATGTTTTCCATAATTGGTATTATAACTTACTTTGTAATAATTTTCTCATTTTTTGTTATTAAAAAATTAATATTTATATATATAATTAAAAGTCACTAAAATTTGTATGAAAAGGAATTATTTTGTAATAATTTTTTCATCCTTTTTGTTGTTAATAATATATATATATATATATATATATATATATATATATATATATATAATTAAAAGTTACTAAAATTTGTGTGAAAAGGAATTAAATCTTTGTAATGAGATACAAAGATGAATAATTAAATTGATGTTAAAAGATGCTGACACTAAAATTATCTAAAATGATATGTAGGAATTTATGAAAAATATTAGTGTTCAAAGATCATGAGACTAGAGATATCTTTGTATGAGATAATTGTGCTTGAGAAAGATAGCAATGATACAATATAGGAGTGTATGTAGATTCTATTTGTAAACAAGTGCTATAGAGGAGTGCAAATGTTGTTCTAGAAGAAGTCACAGCTTGATAAGTTGAAGAATAAACGAAAAATAATAGAGGTCTTAATAATAAAGTGTTGAGTGACTGAGAAGCAAATGGTAAAAGTAGCTCCTTAGATGAGAGCCTCAATTAAACTAAACTTGATTACCTCAACTGTTACTAAACATTTTATGATTTATGTGAAATAATAACTTGTTTACTAATGAGTTTTTTATTAATGTTAATATGATTATGATTTGTTGGAATGATAAAATCATTAGTTAAATTATAAAAGAAGTGAACTTTCAATCACTTTCAAAAAGAAAAAAAAAATGAATTCATACAAAAGAAAATTTAATATAAAATTATTGTCATAATTTGAAATAGAATACCTTAACTGATGCTTAAATAAATCTGATAAATTCTGTGTTTCTATTTGTATTCTCTCATATTTAAAAATATTTGTATATTCTATATATATATATATAGAATAATTAAATCTTCACTTCACTATTTTTTTTTTACTCAAGCAGTACTCAACTTTTCTTATTTTAACAAATATTTAAAGAAAATGAAGATAAACATTATTTATGTTTATGTTTGGAATAAAGTAAAATCATAATTAAGTAATTAATTGTATATTATAAATACGAAATATTTACTTCACATTCTATAAAATATTTTATTTTAAATGTAATAATAGTTAATATCATTATATAAAAAGCAATTAAATATTATTTTAAAACATTTAAAAAATGTAAATATATAAGCTTAGGAACAAGAGTTAGCAGAGGGAAGTAACTAGCGAAGAGATAACGAAGAAGGAGGCGTTTGCAGAATGAGTTCTTCTGCTTCTCTTCTGTCCTTCTCAGTTTCTTCTTCTTCTTCAACCCATGCTTCTTTGCTTCCTTCCTCCACTCCCTTGTGCTTCTCGCAACCCCGCTCAATCTCAATCTCTGCAACATTTAAACGGCACCGCTTCTCATTTTCTTCTGTCAAAGGAAGAACAAAGTTCCCAACTTTACCATCTTCGTCCACCAAAACACTCCTTGTGAGAGCTGCTGAGTACAAATTCCCTGACCCAATTCCCGAATTTGCAGATGCCGTGAGTTATCTCTTCCATTTTTGGCTTCCCTTCTCTCTTTTTGTTACTTCATTTTCCAATTTTTTTTTCTATTTTTGTTTGTGTTTTTCAGGAGACGAAAAAATTCAAAAGCCACCTTCTCGAAAAGCTTACGAAGAAGGATATATATGGAGAATCCGTTGAGGAAGTTGTAGGAATTTGCACTGAGGTTCGTTGGATTCCTGCTTCATGTCCCCTACTACCCCCTTTTTCTTTAGTTAATTTGGTGTCCTCGTGGTTTTTCTTTTCCATTTGGGAAAGAAACTATAATAACTATTATGAAGTTGGGAGTGGGAATATGAGTAATGATAGTTGTTCTAGTAGTATGATTTATCAGTATGCTAAAGAATCATTAAAAGCATTTCTTGTCATCTTGCATGCAATGTATTTGTGCACCTTTATTGGAGAAGTGATGAATGCTCTTGTATAGATGTTTACTGGTTTAGTTTTTGTTCTTGGTCAGTGATGAGAATTATCAGCATGTGAACTAAGGTGTACACACATATCTCTGAATTTAGAAAATCCTTCATTCGATGTAGGTTTCTACACATCTGACTCTAAACCCTCAAGCCCTCCTGTTGTTTACTCTGTGCAGCACCCACTCTTACTTTTTGAATATTTATGATGTCTGGTATTTGAAATATGAATGTCTTTTGAATTTGTTTGTTTCGTTGACTTTTGGTGTCATTTCTAGTAGCTTTTGCTTAAACCCGTGGCCTATGTGTTAATCATAAATATATAATGAATTTTGAGTACTTTAGCTTTTGAACATCTATATGCATATGGTAAAAATTATTTAATTTGTGTATAAAAATTCAGATAAGCAGTGTATTCTGCTATGTGTTTTTTGTAGGTTTTTTCTTACAATAAAAAATCTCTCAAGGCTGTATTTACCAAGGTTGATTGTGTTCTAGTTAAGTTTACTTGCAGCTTGCACTTGTTTCATCTATTGTTATTATCAGATTATGAAATTTTATAATCTGAGTTAAACTCATGTAAGGACTTTTAAACAACCAGGAAAAGAAAATAGGGAGAAGTGGCTTTCTTTGTCCATTTTGTCAATATTTCCATATTTTAGTAATTGGAACGGTTCATTCAGACTTTGTTTTTCATATAGCTTGAATATGATTCAGCTAATAGTTTTGTGCAACATTTCAAATGCTAACTAGATGCAACCAGTCTGCTATGTTTTGCTTTCATAGAGTGCTCTGTTCAATGTTTGATTTATTTAGGTAGTTTATTCTATATGGATTGTGTATGTGCACCATTGCTATTTGTGTCCAAACTAACCCTGCTTTGAATTGTGTGATTATATGTTTAATGGAGTAGATTTTTAGCACTTTCTTACACTCCGAGTATGGAGGTCCTGGTACACTCTTGGTCCTTCCTTTTGTTGACATGGCCGATACCCTGAACGAACAAGGATTTCCTGGTGGCCCAATAGCTGCACGTGCTGCTATCACGTGGGCACAAAATAATGTTGACAGAGACTGGAGAGAATGGAATAAAGCTGGTAGCAAATAATAGTAATAGGGATACCTTATGTATGTTAATCGCTTGGTCCTGTTAGAACTGTGGTGCTTATGCTGTAAGAGACCTAAATGAGCAGTTTTGTTGTCTATTTCTGTAGTGCCTTTTTGGTCTATGATTGGGAGAGTTAGATAGACTTGATTTTGAAATAGTTATTACCAATTATTTATATTGGAACGTGTATTCTTTTTAACCTAAAGAGTAAAGGTTAATTTTCTAGTCAGAAGAATAAAACAATCTGAGCCTCAGATGGGCATCAAAATGCAGATAGTAGGTTTAATCTTCACTATTTACCATTTTTCATTTTCTTTTCACTACACTAACTCCTCACCAATTGTTATTTAATTACTTCTAAACAAACAACTAGATTATTTCTTGAGCAAATGAGATCTACCTGTCATTCTCGATAGTTGTGACAGTTAAATATTAATTCACAATTTAATTTCTAGCAAAATGTTATTGTAGCTGCAACTGACAAGGCTCATATAGCTGCTCAAGTATTATTTCACGTCAATAAGGATTTCACTCCCTGTTTGTCTGAAATAGGAAATAATGGTGGAAAATAAAGTACTTTTGAAAGCATTATCTCACTATTACTCGATCATACACAACAAAATCTGATGTTCATGGATACAAGTATGACAACTCCCCTTTGAACGCACGAAGCATTCAAGAGCAGCGTTCACCGTGACAGGCAGGGAATGGTGTCTAAGCTTATCGACATCAATACTCCCAACATCAACTTCATTGGTTAACAGAGTTGAAAGCATTACTTTACAGAATATTATTACAATAATTGAAACACTACAGTTATTGTAAATCAGATAAAATTATTATAAATGCAACTGAGTTCGCGGTAGAAAGAGCCTGAACACATACAAAAAGAAAATAATGAAATCACATTTTCAACTAAGACGAGATAATATTAGTGTTATTGAATAAGAATCGTGTTTTCTTAGACTGTAAGATATTCTGATCTCTCGTATGCTCAAAAATGAAAATAACGAACTCAACTTGATATGATTGCAGTTCTCCATTAGTCCCAATGGGAATCTTTTGCGGCAAAAAAATTATGGAAATTGAAAACGCTGAGGCTATAAGTTGTATAATTGCTGAGCCGGGGCCAGTAGAGGGCTGATTCATTCTTATCCTGAGGTTTGATTGTGCAATAATCGTGTCGCCAATAAATTAAAGAACAGAGACACTTCTTCAAATTGCAGACGTGTTCAACAACAAATCCAACCAAACAGCAGCCATGAGTCAATTACACACACTCTTCCTGTACTTGGCCATCTGTAAAAAAAGCGAAATCTTAGTTTAATACATGCATTTAACAATTGATGAATGAATATAAAAGTTGATAAGTATTAAAGATTCTCAAGACTCTGACCTGCAAGGTTGATGGCCAAATTTGCTTGAGCGTCGGCATCAGAGTTGAAGTTCTTCACAAGGTAAAAAGAAAATTATTTAAAAGAAACGGTTAAAGAAAACCTTCAGGAGTCTTATTCTCATACTTATATAATATTTAAATACAAGGCTCGATTATCTAGTAGAATTGACAAGAAAATAATGCTCATAAAGTCATCAAAAAATTGAAGTTAGGAAAGCATACTCTACCAGAAAGGGGATGGTGTATATATAGAATTCAGTATAACAGTTCTATAGCATAACAGATGCAATAAACGATTATTCTTGAATTTTTGTTGTGTTGAATAATTAATGGGATTGCCCATTGGATTGAACCGGTTCCTACAACTTATCTGTCTTTCACAAACACAAAATCTTTCAAGGGGGAGACAAATCACGCCATTAAGAGGTTACAGGACGCATTACCTTATTGCATTTTCATTTTTTCAATGCTTCATTTTACACTTCTATCAGTTTTTTAGAGAACATTTATTTTTTCTTTTTGGATAATTACAATTGTGTATCAGGTTTGGCTTATTTTGAAAATATAATTACTTATTTTTGCCTGCTTGCTAAGAGATCTTTTGAAAAAATAAACAATTATTTCTCCAAATCCAAGTTAAAACTTATATCAAGCAGGCTGTAAATCGATATACATCAATAGCTCAGTAAACTATACCTACCCTTAGAACATGGTTGATCTGGAATGAAGAAAATTTATCCTTCAGTTCTTTTGCCACCTTATATAACGTAGACAAGTTCTCATTCTTGACCTTCCAAGAACCATCAATCTGTTTCGGGTAGTAGCAGGAAAATTGAAGAATAGTGAATTATAAATAACAGAAATCAGTGATCAAACGCTTAAAAAATAAGAGAACTGTAAAACCCCCTCCAACCCCGCTTACCTATTTCCCCTATAAAGGACATGACACGTGAATAACTTATTCCTTCGAATTATTTCGATTTTTAACCCCCTTGCCTCGGCCTTTTTTCCTTTTATTTCTCCTACACTAACTTGGAATGGGTCAACCATAACATGAGCCTGACATTCATCCACATCATTAATTTCCAATAAAGAATTCCAGTGTTTCAAGGACTGGGTCCTTGTCAACAATTTCAGCAGGTAGAGCAATTGACACAATTGGACCAATGTGGGGCTTAAGTAAACACACAAGGAAGACATTGCGAATTTTTGTCACTGGGGGAAGGTTCAGGTGATACGTAATAGGGTCAGTAAACACTTAAGTTTTATCTTGCATATAATTTTCATGTGAATATTTAAATCAAAGAGCCTTAAAAAAGAGTAAATAGACAGAATCCAAAGACATAGAATTACACAAGCGAAGGGGTGTAAATGTCATTAAAAATTTAACAATGCTTACTATGTTAGAATAAAATAAAATAACATAAAATAACCAACCTGCATGCAAACAAGTTTGGAATCACCTTGAACACGAATACCAGTAAATCCCTTTTTAAGAGCATATTTCATTCCCAATATCATTGCACGATATTCAGCAGCATTGTTAGTTGCTACACCCACACCTTCACGTAACCTACAAATCTTTAAAGTAAAAATAGTTAAAAGAGATTAATGGTGTCTGCCAATGATGACTAGATACAGAAACATCAAATGTATACCACACTTCCATCAATAGCTCGCAGAACAGCCCCAGCACCAGATTTTCCAGGATTTCCTTTTGACGCACCATCAAACTCAAGAATACAAGTCCGCTGCACAAGGATACATAACTGTGATTACCCAAAAAAGGATAGACAACTATGAGGGCTACGTTTTACTAGAATACTACAACTATAATATGAGAGATCTAAAAACATCAAATGAGTAGATGAATTCGTAAAACATTTCACTCAATATTGTACAGAGATCAACAAGAGAGCCATCAAATGACCACCCTATAAATTGAGTCTGCAATTAAAATGATAACTATTGGCTAAAATGCACAGAAGCCCCTTTCAACTACAAATCAATTGCAAAACACCCGGTGGTTCAAAACTAAGCATCTTGGCTCCTTCAGTTTACCAAACCATGCATATTGAGCCTCTACAAGGGCTCTTTCTGCAATTGATGTGGTTACACTTAGACTAATCTTCATAGTTTTGAAGTTCACTGAGTTAGATTGCTAGGTTCTGAACCGCATGAAGGTTTTTTGCAAGAGATTTCTAATAGATATGAGAATATGACAGTGGTATTATTGATATTGTGGGATATAGTGAGCGCTAAGGCTCTACAGCATAAGAAAGAAAATAACAGAGTTCACGACTCCTCCAGAGAAAAATATTCTCCTAACAGTTTTCTAACAAAATCCAGTCTGCCCTCTCTCTATTCCCCTCCCTCTACATATCTTGATTCTCCCCTTTTCCTCCTCCTGTGCCACCTCACTCATTCCCTAACTAACTCTCTTTTTCTCCACTACTGGGCCCTACTCTCTTTCTCCTAGAGTAAACTTGCCATATTTTGGGCTTTTCGGTTTTCTCAAATATATTAGGCCCATAAACATCTTGCTGAATACTAGGATATCTATCAATTTCCTACATAATACTAAAAGCTATCACACAGAGGCATGGGTATTAGGGATAAATCCAATTGAAGAAAAAGAATAACATAAGGTGAAAATCAGGCCACATACATTCATATATTTTTCATATAATGAAATCATAAGAATTGGATCTCTTTCTAGAATTCACCAACAACTAGAAGGGGATATGTTCATCCATTTGTTTGACCAAAACTTTTATTGAACATACTCAAGGTGCAATGACAAGACTGAAACAGCAACACCTCCATTTGAACACTCCTCTAATACACAGATATAAAGGTTGCAGACATTTCCATATGTACTGCACTGAACACTGATGAGCATATTACATGCATGCCTCTGTATTAAAACTTAGGTGTTTTATATTCACACATGACATGGTATCCAATAAGTGTCATGTATCCACGTAAAGACTATTCCATAAAACTTGAATTTTCAGTTCAAATGGAAAGCGACAAATAAAGTGATTGGCACTGGCTATGACCTGTTGGTTTTACTGATTAAAATACTAATGGTAAAATGACAACACTTGCATATGGAGTTGTGGAGGACATGCAAGTATATTTTTTTCTGGAAATAGGAAGGCGTCAAGCAAGCATATTTTTGCATACACGAGTATCAATATGATTTCCGCTTACAGTTGAATGTGGAGGTGCTTCGGCTATAGCATTATGATCTGACTTGACTTTCTTTCTCATGGGATCTTCAGATATTGCTTCCTGCTAAGAAAATACAAATCCCAAATATATCAAAACATTTACAATAAAACAGGTTTTGACCGTACACTGAAGTAAAACCAACTGGAAATCTAGTGTAGTACCCAATGCAGATGATAGCCCAGTAAAGCAGTACTCCTAATCTTTTTTATTGAGTTATTATTACCGATTACCAAATATTGACCTAAGCTTTTTAATACATTAAATCTTTATGACATGTACAGCACCATCAACTACACTTATTTTACATATATAGTTTAAGCATTATACAATGCCTCACAACCATTATAAGATTCCATGATATGCAATCCCATGCAGTTAACTATAGCAAAAGTTATTATTTACAAAGACAGTAAGAAAACAAGCTTTGGGAGGATGTCATAAGCATATTCTATCTCAGCTATATAAAATAATAAGGACATTATATAATTCCAATGGAAGTTACAGAATTGATAGATGCATGTGATATTGATCATTGTAACAAAAGTGATAGCTAGTAAGTACAGATACATAACCCAAATTGTTCTGAACTCACCTCATCCTCTGCAAGCACTCCCAAAGATCTCCTTTTAGGTACGTCCATATTTGATGTGCCCTCTTTGGTAGAAGGTTCCTGGGACATACATAATAAATCTTCTTATTTGTTTGATTAACAAACCTCAAACTTAAAAGACATTTAGAAGATATCTGTGGAGAAAACACAATTCAAGAGAACAGAGATGTGCCATGCCATCTATAAATATAGAATAATATCTTTATCAGCAAACTTTTTAAATACAACAACAAACTACCTACTTCTTCATAGCATAACAACCACAAAATGGGTTTTGTACGTAAAATTGCAATCAAGAAGGAACAAAACCAAGCAAGAATAACAGACAATGCACTGCATATGCAACATGTTTAAAGAGTTCTATATATAATTTTGTCTTCTTAAAATTTCATGTAAAAGAGGAATTACTCCCATCAATCACCAATGCACTGGTAGTATGAATGTGAAGATATTTACATTATGGGAGCATATTTTGTTATCAATTCGAATTCCCCCTCTATTAGAAGTTAGTAAACATCACCAACTCACAGTAAGGATATTGACCCTGAGATCAAGCATATACAGCTAATGACAACCTTTTCCCATCTATTGTTTTGACAGAAGATGCATTTGTTGAAAAGAATCAACATTTAAATGCATTGCAAGTTGCAACAGCTGTTTACCTGGAAAGGGCAAGGAACAAGCATGCCAAACAAATCCTCTTTCAAATCAGCAGCTCTAATTGTATATAATGCATTCTTCAGCCCATGTGAGGCAAGATATTCCTCAGTGTCCTTTGACAACGAATATCCCTTGTACACACTAACAGGAGGATTGCATACCTACCCGGTGACACAAGGAAACATATATTTAAGCCTACTACGATAAGAAAAAAACTAATAACTCATCCTCAATAGCACAAAACACAATATAGCCACTGCATCCAGTCAAACAGACAATAATCACACATTGGAATGAAGAGTAATGTTGAAGCACAAAAGAAGTAGGTAATTTGAATTTTGAATGCTAACAAAGAAAAATCACGCTCACAAAAATCAGAAAGATGCTGGCAAATGTCAATTTATATATCTGGCTTCCTAACGAAATACATTATATCATGACATTGTATCCTTATTATTAAAGGAACACATTACCGATGTACTCCTGCAAGGGCTTATGACAGGCATGAAAAAAGGTGGGGGTAAAGTTTGAACTTTCAAGAAATCACAAGGGTATGAGAGTAATTTGCCCGAAAACATAGAAGCTCTCAATCAGACCACTCCACAGTTGCAATCAAACACTCCCCTCACTTACAATTTTGCCACCAAAGAAATTTTCAAAACAGTCACATATACTTAATCATGTCATTAAACAAGATTAAAAATAAATTGAATTTAACTAGAATGTCCTTACACTGTCATCCATCACATTTCATCGTGTAGGATACAATTATTTACTTTTAATAATCATTTCAAAGTTACGTAATGTATAGGATGACTCTAATAAGACCGAATATGAAAATTAAACTAAAAGAAATATTATATGATGAGAGGTTGGGAGGGGAAATTACCGAAGCTCCAACTTGAGCCTGAGAATCAGTGAGAGTATTATAGATTCCAACAACGTCGCCTTTCCGAACGACATAGAAAGCGTCCTTCTCCTTCTCCATGACCAGCGCTTCAGGTTCGGCCTTGTGCAGCCGAGAAGAACTAGAATCACTTTTGCGCCCTTTTTTCGTGGAAAAGCAGCGAGTCGTGAACACGAATTCTGAACGGAAAGACCTAATTTGGCAAAACTCTGATATCGTCGGGAACGTGCAGCGCTGGGGAGAACGGTTGGCGATTAACCGAGTGGCGCTTCCAACGGCGGCGGCGGTGTACGATGATAGCAGCGAGAAGCAGTTCATGACAGAATCAAGTGGCGTTTGATAAGTGAGAAAGTGGAGGAAAATGCATGGTGGAATGGGATTAACTGTGTGGTAACTTGCTAAGTAACTTCGGTTATGTGAATTTGAAATTGGGACTCGAGAGTGAAAGAAGGATACAAGAATGTGGGTGTGGTGGGGGCATTTTTAACCTGCACCTATTGGCTTAATCAAATGACAAAAATGTCCTCATTCTCCATACGTTTGAGCACTGTTGCGGCTGCTGCTCTCTCCGCATTCGCTTATTGGAGTTCGTGTATGCTTGGTTCAATTGCACTCATTTTTTGCTTGTTTTTCAGTCATCATTGTTGCACATATCTAACGCAAATAATCATTGAACATTGTAAGGTTCACGTTTTTCTTTTTACATTTTGGAAAGGAAACCTAAACCCTAAATGGGAAGAGGGGTGGATCTTGATTTGAATTTTAGATTTAAGATTCTAAATTGAGAATTTAAATAGATAGAAGATATATTATTGTCTACAATCTTTACTTTTGAATCACTGGAAATGTTATTCTTATATTAATTCAATTGTTATTCTTGGTATAATAATAATTATTATTATTGAATTGTAATAATAGATATCTTAAAGTTATTTCAAATGTTTTTAAGATGTTAATCTTGACATTATTTTCATTATGACTCCTATTTTATCATTTATCAAATTTTTTACACGATTATTTTCTCATCACTTGAAGATGAATTTATTTCTTTTATTTTTTACTATTTTTAAGTGAAATGAAGTTTATCTTAATATATATATAAATTATTATTATTATTATTATCACTTTTATTTATACTATTAATATTATACATATTATTACAATTTCAATAATAATAATAATAATTATTAATATTATTAGAAATATTATTATTAGTACATTATTACTATTATTATTACTATTAATATTATTATTATTATTATAATTATTTTTATT
>Ga0209489_107622_pt1 | contig 15851 bp, 4 predicted proteins | sample SiratrowhiteBW_FD_187527 | JGI IMG/M metagenome (GOLD analysis project Ga0209489, IMG submission 187527) | Root nodule microbial communities of legume samples collected from California, USA - Siratro white BW (SPAdes) (version 2) | ecosystem: Host-associated > Plants > Roots > Nodule | place: USA... | reverse complement strand
GTCCAACGGTGGGCTCCGCTTGAGAAACTGATGAGGTATGGAAACAGAAACTTAGAGAGAAGTCAGAGGAAAAGAGGTTAGGGGTTTTTAGAGAGATGATGACTTGAGTTGAAATGAGACTTGACTAGTTACTTTTTCTATAAATACGCGTTTTTAGTTTAATAATATAATAATCAAGTGTTCATTCCACTTCTACCATTTCACTCAAATGACAGATTTTCTAGGTTGTTACAAGAAGGATTGACTATGGACACTGTGAACAATTTATTCATGTATTTTTTATTCATATATCCATTTATTTTAATACTTGAGAATTGATGAAAAAAAGAGAGTATCTCTTTTCTTTTTTTTCCCTATTATTGTTCCTTTATTCACTTTGATTTTAAATTTGTTCAACCTTTCTTAATATGGTATGATAGATATAAAGGATGAGTTGACAACCTTGAAAAAAAATGACACTTAGATCTTGGTTGACCTGCCTATACCAAATCCATTGAAAACAAATGTTGCCTATAAAGTGAAAAATATAACAAATAAAATAAAGGATTTGAGTTTTATTTACAAATTGATTTACACATTCTCACCTGTGACAAATATTATAACAAAGAGAATATTACAGTGACCCTTACATCCATTATCAGTTAGTACCTTTACCAATTGGTTGGGGGAATAATGTTAGGTAAGGAAGTGTGTTCTTAGCCCAGTCAAGTTTTTAATTTACTGAAATTTTGTTATGGTTTAAGACAACCAGGTTTAAAACTGTATAATTATGAGAAGTTAATTTCAGACTAAGGATATGAAAATTCCAATTATAATTATTCATTATTTACATTTATTTGTAATACAGGTATCACTGTTTTGTTAGTTTATGATGTCATGTTAGAAATTCAATAGAGGAGTTCAGCTGAGTCAAAGTAATTATTGATTACAACTTCAAAATCAAATATTTGGACAGAGCTCTTTTCTTGACTTAGACTCATTTAATGTCAGGGTACTTCTTTTATGAAAAAGATGTTGCTTAGATCTGCTTCATGAAACTAGATTGCTTGGTTCTAAGCCCATAAAAACCTCCTTAGATACTTATATTAAGTTAGAAAAAAAATTGCAAGTTATAAAAGGTTGCTAGATTAATGGCAGAAAGATTTTGTACCTGATTTCTGATTTTTTTTATCATATTATATATTAGTTCTGCAACCCACCATCTCAATCAATTTTTCAACAATACAACTTTCTTGTACGGTCATTCGACACCTTGTCAAATGAAGGTTTACATTCCTACAAAGTTTTAACTTCAATCGCTTGGCTTCTCTAATAAAAATAGAGTAGCTTGCGTGGATTCACTTAAGTCTACTTTAGATTATTGATCTTTTTTTCATGAATTTCTTCGTGTTAAGAGGTAATGAATAATTTCTGCTCTTAAAGTGGATATTGTGTTCTCTAATATGTATATTGTAAACTTAAATAATATAATATATTAATATATTTTATTAATCATTTATAAATTAATTATCAGTTGTGTTCATGTAATTTATCGTGACAAACAAAATGTTATAGATATTATAGTTAACCTTCTCATTTTGTTCATGAGAAGACGTAGAATAGTGTTATTAGATTAATTCTAATTCTTCTTAAATTACTAGCTAAGTATATTTTATTTTCTATAATTATTATATAGGATAACTAATTAAGAATATAAATAATATATAGTTTTTTTTAATGTACTTTTTCTCTTTATCAATTTTGATAGCTAAAACTGACAGTAATCGAGATATTATAAATCAATAAATGTTTATTTTTCAGTTCAATTCTTTTGTTAAGGATCGAAAAAACAATGACATGATATAATTATTTGGTGTAGATAATATCATTACTTTAAATTAACACACGTGATTATTTCTAATGTCTAAAATTAATAATGGGTCTCATGAACAGTGTTTAGATAAAACTCAATAAACTAAAGTCTAAGACTTATATTTATAAATAGGACTTGTGCTGATAGTAGGGTTGTTGTCACTTTAACAATTTTACTTCACTTTACGAACTTGATTTTTAGAGTGTTTTTGTAATTACTCTTTCTGTTACCTCGAGAATACAAAAAATACCAAATAACAAAAACACAGACTAAATACTAACTTGATTCTTGGATGCATCATATTATCGAGAAATACACTTAATATTTTTGTGAGAATACAATATTATTTTATTTCTTTATTGGTCATTATGTCATTTTTAATCTATTACTTTTTTTCTTAATACACATTGACCACTATAACCTAAGTTATCACTGTTTTGTTTTTGGTTTAAACATTTTATTCATCCAGTTGTTGAAAGATCAAATAGGTCTAAAATTGAGTATGTTAGATAAAGATGAAATATTAAAAGAGAGGTATAAAATTAAGCTTTTTAGTTAAAAGTGAAAAATTAAAACAGAGGTACAAAATTAAGCTTGTTGTCAAAATATGAAACAATAAGAAAAGAACAATAGGGTCTAATATACAAATAAAAACTAAATGTGAAGAAAAATATAACCATGAAACTGTGAGATGTAGCGTGAGGGGAGTGTCTAAATTGACTTTTTATTATGTCTATGTTACTCATATAAATATTTTATAAAAAGACTTTTATTTGTTGGGACAATAGTTAGATCTCCATTGATTAAAAACTTCAGACATATGTGAACAAGAATATATTTCATCCTCATGTTTTTATTACTATATGTATTTTTTTTCTATTTGTTTATAGATCTTGACTTTTTTCCTTTAATTATCTATCAATTTTAATGTGATAATTGGTCTTCTAAATCTAATCCTTAATCACACGATTTATTAATATCTGTTGAAGTGCATAATTTAATATATTTAAAATATAATGAACCTGACTTTTATTTAATAATTTCTATTTTAAATTTTGGATAAATTATTTTCTAAATTAATGTAAGAATAATATCTTATACAAAAGATTTTCATCATAATGACTAAACTTAGAATTTGAACCTTCAATATACAAAAATATAAATACTAAAAGAGTTATTTTGTCATTATGATAATTCTACCCACATAATTGTAACTCATAGAAGATAAAAGTCTTTAAAAAGGTAAAATAAGGATAACATTAGTTGTAAAACCTATAAATGTACAAAATTTATATTCGACTATAGACGACAGTAATATTATTACGAGAAACTTTACAAAAATTTTAAAAGCATCTAATATGAATTTAATCTCAATTTTCACATTGATTTGCTGAAACTCATTTATCTCAACATATTGAAATTCTTAAATTTGGAAAATATTTAACAATATATTACATTTAAATCTATTTATTAGAGGACTTTGTATGTTTTCTAGTTTTATTATACATTATTAGTATAGATTCAAGATTCAAGCACATCATGTTTGAGCATGTGTTTTTTAAGTTATTATATTGATCCATTACTCTAGTTTTTAGATATAGTAAACATTGAGATTTGTTAAAAAGAAAAATTATATAATTAGTATTTTCTTAAAAACGTACACAATCTTAAAAGGAGAGGTTAGAGCTTAATCTTTTTGAGAATTTTATAAAGATTTGTTGGAGATCTCAATTAGATTAAACTGATTTACTATGTAGAAATATGAGTAATAATCTTATAAATTAGTTTTGTGATAATAATTAGGTCTTAACTAACTTTTTAATATGATGTTAGAGTTTATATTAATAAGGTTTTAGTGAACTTGTTGTACTATTCGCTATCTAACAATCTACAAATGTATAATCTCATGCATATCTAACAATCTACAAATGTATAATCCCATGCACATGTATAGATTTTGATGTAAGAAGATCTTAAACTTTTTTTCTTGTTATTCTAAATAATTTACTTAATAAATATCTTTATATAAAGTTTGATAAAAATTGATTCATATTAGATATTTAGAAGTGTTAAACATAACTTAAACATACTTAAATTTCAAATGAAGACAATTAATACTTTATACTTAATCTATAGTTCCAGATATGAATAGGAAGATATGTTAATTATATTTAAGATTTTAGTGTAAAACATGATAATATTATAAATTGTTCTTTAAATGATTGGGAAGAATAAAATGACTTATTTTCTTTATTAAGTTTGGAAATATTTGTTTTATGATTAAATATTTTTTAAATGATATGAGATTATTCAAGTAAAATTACATTTATCATAATTTAAATGATGAACGTAATATTAATAAGCACTCAAACACGACTAATTAGACATAATTTAATTGTATATATGTTAAAATAAAAAATAAAAAATTGAATGTATAACATCAATATGATAATAATGATGTGAGATTATATGAATTTTTTAAATTAAAATATTTATTTTATAAGAATGTTTATTTATGATTATGAATATTTTTTTAAGTACTTAGTATTTTATATATTATATATAAACATTACAATTTTGCAGTAGTTTTTGTTTTGTTAATTGAACAATTAATACACCCTTTTCCTAACAAGTCTTATTTCTCTTGTTCAAAAGATAGTTTTTTTCAGTTAATGCTTCATATAAGAGATTGTATATTTTTTTTTGTTATTATATATTAAAAAATACTTATATTTTTTATTTTAAAATATATATTAATATTTTTTATTGTTTTAATAAAATAATGTTCATATTTTTATATATTTTTTAGTAGAGATACCCCTTTTCACAGTTTTAATAAATAATGTTTGATTTTTTAATTTTTAATAATTTGAAATTTACCTTTTTATTATATTTAATTTGTAAAAATTTTGTTTAAAAAAATATTTTTTCATATTTTTATTTTTTATTTAAATTGTAGTTAATATATATTTAAAAGTGAAGTATGAAAAAGTGTGTACCACTTATTAAAATTTAAAAAATAATAAATATCATTTGTTAAAAATATGAAATACATATTATATATATATTTAAAAAAAATATATATATATATATATATATATATATATATATATATATTTAAAAACTCTAAGAAATGTAACCGTTATTTTATTAAAAAAACAAAAATAAATAAATAGTTACTTTAACCAATTGTTGTACCATAAGTTAAGAACAGGTACTGTTATGAACAATAAAAACTTTTTCTTTTCTTTTGGACAGAAAATTCCAGACAAAATATAAGTGTAAGTTTCATAACTTTTCAATGTTGTTGGTTTTATGTGACCAAGGATAAAGTGATTTGTAATGATATGTGAGTTTAGAATAGATTATACACAGTTCTGTGTGAGTTGAAATGCAGTGAACTCCATTGGTTCATTTACTTTTTAATGAGAAATGTGAAAAAAATCATAAATTAAAACTATAATATAATTGACTATATTACACATGTAATTGATTTTAGCTATTTTTTTATTATTATAATAATTTAATGGATTATAATAGTGAAAAATTACCTTATTTTCTATTTATTTTTAGTTTCTTTCAACTTATTTAGAAAAACATTATTTTTTATTCTAATATTTTTTTTTCATTTTTTTACTCTCACTTCCTTATCTAATATCCAAACAAAATATTAATACCAGCAAAAACAACAATATTAGTTGAAATTAAAATTCAACATCCATAGTAGCAGTTCTATTTTTATTTTATAGGAATAAATTAATCAATCACGGACTTAACAGTTTTCAAATCCTCCTAATTAGTATACAGGGTATATCTCAGTCATTCAATGGACAAGGTTCTGTTTTACAAAGTTGATGTGACTGTAATGCAGTTAACTTTAGGCTGTATGATTACCTCCAAGAAATAGGCCAAGTTTCAATTGGATTTGTCGGCAAAAGTCCTTTCAAAACTTGTGCTGAATTGGATTTTACTCTTACTTCTTCTTAAACTCTAATATTTTATAATGTTTAGATTAGTAAGACAACATTAAATTCAATTTAGTTTTTTAAATACAGAGCAAATAATTGTAATATAAATTCAATCAAATTCTAAAACAAATAAACCTTAATTTTTGATATTTGATTAAGGAGCTGGATGAATCTAAAGAGTGCCTATGATGGGCTGTTACACTACTGGTGTCATTGAGATACCCTTTAATTGAGTTGATTCAAAAATTGGCTTCATTTTTATTAAATTGGTTTTATTTTTTTATTTTTAAAATGTTTATTTCTTTTAAACTTTATCGATATAATGTTTTTATAGATTTTTTTTTTTAGTTTATCAATTTAAAATGTTTTTCATTATATATTGTTTTTTTATTGGTCTTGAAGGTGTATTTGTCATATTATTAGCTTTTAAGTCTTTGATCTCAGTATTAAGCAAACTGAGTCTTCATCTCGATCTCGATATGTAATAAAAATCTCATCATTTGATAAGAAGAAGATGTTGTTGAGTAATAGATATATAAGTCTCGATCGAGTAGGAAGTCGACTTCGTTTTGATAATTATTTTATTTCTTCTTTTTTAAGAGATTAAAGAAAATTTTCAACACTCATATTAATATTAAATATTTAGAGAGTTTGAAATTTGTTAAAAACATACCTTCAATCACATGTTCTAGTATTTATAAACAACTACATACAATATTTATTATAAATATAATATAATAAAAAAATAATATATTATATAATATAAATGTTATTTTTAACATTCCAAACTGAGTGATAAATAAACATTTAAATAATATTTATATTATACTTCACACAGACATATCTTTTTTATCAGTTTATCTTTATTAAGATTTTTTTTAATATTATTTATTCTCCTGTTTTATATATCAAACTTCTAGAAAAAATTAATGTTAATTATATGATATGATTTTATCTTTATGATAAAATTAAATTATTATTAATTTTAATTTTTTATGACAAAATCAAATTATATATTTTTTATTTATTTATTTTCTTTAATTATATATATGATAAATATACTATATATATATATATATATTCAACTTTTTATTTTTATTCTCAATTAAAAAAATAAAAAATATTTTTATTCTCATATTTTTTTATTTTTTTTTATTTTATAATATAATATTTATTTCATAATACATAAAAATGTAGAAAAATAATTTATGGATGTTACAAGATTTCCAAAATAAATCTCATACTAGGAATGCTCTAGCAGAGTGATGTGAAGGTCAATGCCATACAAGTGTGCATAGGAGGCTGCAAGTCATGGATATATTATTTTGTTTATGCTTTTTTGAAATTTTTTTAATCAAAATTATGTTGTCTTATTTATAATAGCAATAATAAAAAGTGTTGTAAACTGTCCCTTATAAAAGAAAAAGAAGTTATAGGTTGTTCGATTTTTACTTTTTCACTCACATATTAATTCTTTTTGTACAATTTAATTATCTTTCATTTTTTTATTTGTTTGTAATACACCTCTCATAAAATCATTTTAATTTTTATATGAATATCTTTTTTAATTTTCTGCGTATCCTTTTAATGAAGAATAATATCTTGAGATTGGGATGATAATATCTTTTACATCTTTATACAACCCTTTTTGTTTTTTATAAAGTGATTGTCAACCTACTATTTTACCATTTTTATCCTGCAAGTTAAGATAACAAAGATATATACATTATTTTTTTTTTATTTATAATTACTTTTACCAATTTTTTATTCTCATCCGCTCTCATCTAACTCCAAGTCTATTTTATAACAATAAGAAATAAAAGTAATTTAATTGGTCAATCTGACCAAAAGTTAAATCTAAGGTAAAGTAACTTATTTTTTATTCTAACACTTTTATGCACTTTTTTTTTTCCATTTTGGTAAATTAACTGAAAACTAATCCTTCATTGTGTCCATCTATATCCTTCCTTGCTTATCTGTTTTGTATTATATTTACACCTAATATATCTGCTTTGTATTATATTTACACCTAATATAGGTTAAATTTAGTATAATATAGTTTTTCTTATTTTTCACATACTTGTTTTTGTTAGTAAAATTAAATTATAAATGGTTTTATATCCTTTAAACATAATTTTTTATAGGTAATTGTTGATTTTACTCTTCGTATCTATTTGAAATTCCATTAACATTATTTTATTTATTTATTTTATTCTTAATATGGAAAGTTTTCAATATACAGAGATAAAAAGAGGTGTATATATTGTATTAATATTATCTTTTCATATACTCTTATATGTCTATTTTATCTTAACGAAAGTAAAAATATTATGATTTGACATAGAAAATATGTTAAAATATTCATATCACGGTATAAATCAAAATAAATAAATAAAACTAAAATAAAACAAAATAACGTGTATAAGCAGTCATTAAATACAACTTTTTTATTTTATATATTGGATATGTTTGTACTTTATAATTTATATTTATAAATTAAGAGACTTTGTTCAACAAAAATAAATAAGTAATATAATACATACAAATATTTATATATAAATATTAATACACCATATGATTGTATTGATAACTCCTTTGTGGTTATGTTTCTCTTTTAATAAAAATAATTAAAATTTTCAATTTCATTTGAAGTAATAGTCAATCCTCAAGATGATTAGCTACAAAAATTATATTTGAGTTGGATGGAACTGGTGAATAATTAGGGTAAGAACTGTTCTATATTAAGTTCTAATTGAAAAAAAATGGAATAAAAAAAGAGTTGAAAAGAGAAAAAGGATGACCATGATAAACAAGCTGTTCATTTGGTGACTTTGTTCTAGGCACAGTGATATTGTGTCATATTTGGACCTTCACGTGCTTTAGGATCTCGAGAGATATAACACAAAACCAAATGATTGTAGCTAGCTGGATAAAGTTGAAGCAACGAATGATGCTAGTTGAACCAGTTTAAAAAAATTTGAAAAAAGTTTCAGATAAAGCAAAGTTTGACTCGTTAGCTAGTCTTTTGGGATTGCTAAATATTTAGCTACACTTTACTCGTGAGTGAAAAGCACCAACTTGTTCTTGTTGTGTGGTGTTCAGAAAATGTTGACATTACAGACAAAAGCTAAATAAAGGGCACTCCTTTTGTGTCAATGTCAAATTCTTACCTTCTACTCCAATTTCACCAATAATTTACTAAGGGTAATAGTAATTTTAGTTTAGTTCAAGTTTTCAATATATGCGTTAAAGGAGTTTTCTAAATAAAACATATTTTATAAGAAGGGTAACACAAGTTTAAGAACATCAATTATACCAATTTTAATTTACTCACATTATATATAATAGAAGTGGTAAGTTTTTATATAACAATTTCACAATATTATGTCAAAAAGTCACATTAAAGGTAATTTTTTATTATAAAATTATTAAGATATATTTGGACCAATTTTTCTAAGAGAATTTTTAAAGAAAGATGAAAAATATTTCTACGAACTAAACAAATAATATTTATTAATAAGAAAAAATTATATAAACTAATTTTAGTTTTTTAAAAAATTAATTTTAATTTTCTAATATTATTTTATGTTAAAAATTATTCTAAAGGTTATCTTAATTAAAAGTTAAGTTATCAAGTGAAAAATGGTGTTAGACATCATGCACATGCAGTAACACATCAATTGCATATATCTATACCAAACTTCTGAAAAGTTGATAACTTTTATCTACTAAGGGAATTGCTATTAGGAATGGTTATATATAAATTCAATGATAAAGGGGCAGGGATATAGATAGTATTAATTTAACAAAGTGATAATAACATGTGTGAGCAATCTTAATACTAAATGAAGTCAAGGTATAAAAACTGTAAAATGTTTCTTTGTTAATTCAAGAATTGCGGTGAAAAGTCAAAGGAAGGAACTCTTTTGGTTCAAAACACGAGGCGAAGCAGTTGAGGTTGAGCAGTAGAATCACATGCGGCTAACAGTCCATATTTTCGAGACAATACCCATAGGAGAAACTTAGAATTATGGTCTTCATCATCTGTCTTATTGAATCCATTTAAGTAAACTTATTTCATCGATTCTATATATTTCTTTGAAATATATTGTATAAGTGTGTTTTGAGTAGGAGATCAACTTATATTTGATGTAACAATTAAATTTATCTAAGAGTAAAAACAAATAACATTAAATTTCAGTCTTTTATTAGTTAAATTTAAAGGTTACAAGAAAAATAATTAACTATTAACATTTTACCTTATAAAAAATATTGTTTTTTAGAATATATATTTCCTTACTTTTTTTCTAATTTTCTGATAAACATTTATTCTTTTCAAAGTTTAACGGTAGACAAAATATAATATAATATTGTAATTGGTGTACATGTGTAGTTTTTGTTACCTAGACAGAAATTATATTAAATAAGAAAACTTTATATATTATAAGAATATTATTTTATTTCATTTTCTATAATGTATATAAATTCTTAAAGATTGATTTGAATTAATATATATATATATATATATATATATATATATATATATATATATATATATACTATCAACAATTGAAATAACATAATCATTTGTAATTTCAATCATGACACCACAAATTTGGAAAAAAAAAATTAAGCTGTGTGGTTTTTAATGATTGGTTTGATTTTTTTTTAGAATTTAATTTTAAAAAATGAAACTATGTTAATGTTTTATAAAAATAAATAAGTTTCTAGAGATTTATTTTAATTATTGTACTACTTCGTGCTGTGTGTTTGAAACTATAAAATGAAAATATCATGTCATTTCACTTAATAACAAAACCAAATGAAAGAGATTCAATAAAAAAATATAAAGATTTTGGATCTCAACATAACAAAATTTTATAATTGAAATTTCATTAAAATTATTTAAATTTACAAGAGATTTAAAACTTACTTATATTATTTTTTTATTTTTCATGTGAAAGCATGCAAGCAAGGACTATAAAAGGTAATGTTGGAACTATTTATTATAATGGGAATTGCATTAATCATATTATAACAACTAGTAAATAATTATCATCCTTTCAAAGCATTTGTACAAAAATTCCATAAATTGTGTTGATGTTTAAAAGAATTGAAAATTATAAAAAAAATAGTTAATTCTACTTTTTTAGATTTTGAACATTTCCAAGATTATATATGTAAAAATTAATATGGTAATTTATTGTTACATGTTTACTCAAATCCTTCTTCTTCAATAGAATGAACCCAATTAAGTTTTCTTAATAAAAATCAATCCCTTGAATAATTAATAAACAAACTTGTTTAAAGATTTTAAGACAACTAATGAGTCAAAGTTAGTTTTTATATGTAAACTTTATTAAGTATTTTGTTCCAGTTTTAGATTACAAAATATATTTTTCAATACCCAATAAATCACATATTATTTTATGACTGATCAGTCCACAACCAGCTTTGAACATAGAAACTAAATACTAACACATAGGTGAATGAAAATATACACATACATAAACTATCAATTATATGAATTATATGATAGTTTAAGTTTAGTTGATTATATTTAAAACCAACAAAATGAGTATAGCTCTTCATCGTAAAAGAAAAGATCAATAACTAAAGACAAGAATGATAGTCTCCAATGAAAGCCTTAGTAGCCCACAAGTCTCCCCAAACTTCTATTGGCAAGAACTCCTATTTTCTTTCTAAAAAAGAGAAATAAATAGCTAAATGTATCTTGTCATCAAAAGAGATATCCAGTGTTAATGTAAATCATGTAATGCTTAATCTAGAGAATCATTAAATTCTAAACCCTCTAAATCTACTATATGAGTGGAGCCTATGTCATCAAAAGAGACATCCAGTGTTAAGTGTAAATCATGTAATGCTTAATCCAGAGAATCATTAAATTCTAAACCCTCTAAGTCTATTATATGAGTGGAGTCTAACTTTATATGAGTGACACCCAATTCTGACAACAAAATGATACCTGATGTAAATTAGGTAGTGCCAAAAGCAAATTAGAATTCTCATATTTAACCTTCTTTCTAAACTTACATTATTTTTCTTTTAGATATTGAGTAATTGTTTTAAAAAAATAAATGAGATTAATAACATAATTATATGAAAGTAGTAAATATCTAATTACTTACAAAAGGATCAACAAAGAGTGAATTAAAAACTAAAAAAATATTGAGTTTTTAATATAAAAATAAAATAATTTTTTTAATAAAAACAACTAAAAATATCTAAATTTATATGAAAGATTTTAAATTTGATTAAGTTAAATATAAATTTTTAAAAATATATAAATTTAACACGACTCAAACCAAGTTATAACTTATTTCGCTGTAAAAAGATTTGACTATAAGATAACTATCCGGTGAAAAAATATTTTTACTATGGATTATTTGTAAACAAATTGACTTCATAATATATATTAACTTTTATTTAAATTATTAACCATGTAATTTGAAATTCCAAAGTTATTTTTCATTATAACAGTGTAAAAGATTTTGAAGTTTTCACTTTTACATAGTTGATTATCATAAAATGTTTTCTTAAAAACATTCTTATTATAAATACAAATAACTACCTAGTGTTGATTCAATAATGAGTTTGGGGAAGTATAGATATTTTACAGTTTTGCTTTTCTTGTTGATTGTTCTTTCTTTCACTGATAATGTCTTTTAGCTGCAGCCATAAATTGCGGAAAGTTTTTTCTTTTTTGTTGTCTTTTAGTTAGAAATTCAAAGATTAAAAGATTAGTAGTATTAGTACCAATTACTCATTGTGTCTCTGTGCAAACCAAAGGAAGTTAGTTTGGTAAACCTATGCCATAAAAAATTACACACTCCACACAATAATACACCCTTAAATTCCTAGTCTATGCTTCAAGTTCCAAGTAACTCAACCCTGCTATTATTAATTAAATCAACATATATTGTACTACTCCTTCTACACCAGACAAAGTGCTTCGTCCCTAAATGCACAGCATGACCAACCTCCATCATTATTGAAGTAATCACACAAACCAATAATGTAACATTAATATATGTTTTCTTTTCCTTCTCAAGAAACAAGATATTCTACAACCCATGTCAATCTCCAAAAAAATTTAATTATTACTACCTCCCTTTTAAATTAATATGTAATTATTCAACCATTCTAATCTCACTCTCCATTTAATATATTTATGGAGAATGTAAGAATACTTTGATAAGATTGTATAAAATGATACGTGGAGTTATTGTTTTTCTTAATATTTGTATAGAAATCTTAAATTGTAGATGAAATAGACAGGAAATAGTATTAAGAGATGACTTTTTTTTTCCTAGATTAATACTATTCCCTCTGCAACTTGAATATAGTATAAGAAGACAAAATAAATCCTAAAATAGCTGTTATTTTAAATTTTCTATTATTAATAAAATCTTACTAAAAACAAATTAATAACTATAAATTAATTTTATAAAATTGATATTCTCATTCATTTACCTATTAGTTTATATATGTTGAAAGAACTATGATCATAATTAATAAAAGTCAACAGAGAAGTAGCAATCTCTTTACACAATTGATCGTTTACTTAAAAACAACTCAAACTAATTAGTCGCTATCATATGGTAATATTTAACAGATTTTAAAAAAATTGTTGATAGAATAGAAAGATAGGAGAAGAAGAAAATTAATTTTATTAATTTGGTTGTGAAAGGAGAAAAATTAATTTAAAATAAAATGATTCATTATACTATTTTTTGTTTATATTAACTTATTGTAATATTTATTTCTTTATCTTCTATCAAATCAATTAAATTATATAATTTTTCAATATATTTTTTTTTCACTTTTTATCTATTTCTATTCTACAAAACAACTAAACATTAATTTTTTTTTCATTTCTTTCTCATTTCTCATCCTCAAATTTCCATCATTTTTTATTTCTTTCCTCGTCATCAAAAGTTTTATTTGGTTTCTATCTTTTTAGTTTCCTCTTATCTTCTTAATTTTAACACAAGGGTCACAAAACTTGATTAGTTGAAGCAAATTCATTCAACACAATTGAAATAAGTTAAAAATGAAAGTAGTTTAAAAATTGAAGATGTAAAAAGTTGATTCAATTGAAAGGAATTACTTTGATGTGTAGCATAACTTAGAAAATGATGAGGAAATAAGAGTACTAAGGGACAAAGGCAGCGATGATTGTTGTGTAGTGTGAAGGAGGTCAAATTCACATGGCCTCAATTTTGTTGGATTGGGTGAACGAATATCGTAATACAATACAATATAACATTGGTTTTGGTGTAGTTGAGACTTGAGAGAGACTTCTGACTTCTTGTCTGCTATAATAACCAAAAGTTCAAAGTACTACCAACTTTTTTTTCAATTTTTTTTATTTTATTTTATTTTATCAATACACGGTTTTGCCTATATATTAAATCCAAAAGATATCTTACTAGTACATAATTCACATGCATAAATTGTTTAGAATAAACTTTTCAATGTTGCCCACTATCTTGAAGTTCATCTTTTAATTTACTATTATAATGTTAAAATATTAGTCCGCTGCATGCACAGTCTCTGGTTATTATAAAATAATGAGTCATTCCATCAAAAAAACTAATGATGATTAGATCAGTTACGGGGCAATTATTTATAACTAAGCGTAATGCATAAAGAAAATCCAAAACAAATTATTTGTTTATTTGAGTAAACTTTGAGTGGAAGAAAACAATAATTAACACTCTCTTTGTGAATAGATGGAATGATCACATGTTTGTGTGGATTCAACTCTTTGGGAATAGTATTGGAAATAAAAAAATTATGTTGGTTTGTGCTTTCTAGATGGAAATATATCATAATTTTACACATAATTATGTTAGTGAAATAATTGCTGTTTTGAAATGTAGTTTTACACATAATTTATTATAGAATTTATAATTATTTTTTGAATTAGATAATTTGAAATAAATTATAGGATTGTCACAAAGGATGGGAGCTCAGAAAAAAGAAATAATTTTTCTAAATGCTCACACTACCTGTTCGGCTACCTAGCCTCACTGAGATGGGCCTGGCTCTGGGCCTGGCTTGGGCCTAGGTCTAGTGATCTGATTTCGATGTCCAATTCCTCGACTCACTTCTGTACATCTTAAAAGTCTTTTTTATGTCATTTGAAGTAATATATAACAAATATATTAGTATACATTTAATTTAAAATTATACAACAAATTTAAGTTGTTATGAAACCTGTAGTTAAAAAGATTAAAATTACACAACATATACATACAGATTCACTGGGAATTTTGAGAGCAAAAATAATTCGATTTTTTATGTTATGAACTTATGATATGGATCATATTGTGTCAAACTTAATTTTATTCCTATTGTTTCAAATTCCAGTTACAGCATGAGTTATAATGAATAAGAATATAATATTTACTAGATCTCTCTAACTAAATTATAATAAAGTAAAAACATTTGACATGATAAGATTATGATGTTGTACAACTCTGGGTTTATAATCTAATTGTAAGGAAATATAAAAGAAGTGATTAACATATATACATAAGAGCTGTAACAGGAAAAACAATAATAAGAGTAATATCACAATTTCTAATAAGATCTTTTGCAAAAATATTTCTATAGGCAAGAATCTAGGTTTTAGAGATTTTATAAATTACACTGGGTAATTCAGGATTGTGCTGTGCATTATGAGGGAATAATTAGCACGACAATGAACTTGTGAGTAAACAATGCTGTTGTGTAAGACTTGGATTCTTGAAAAGAACATGAATCAAACCACTTTGAAAAAACTGTTACTCAATTGAAATGATTTCATAGAACATTTTATTTACTCTTATGTTTGACTTTGATAAACTTTGACTAACATTTTTGACTAACATTTTTATTGATAAAATTTATTGAAGATTATAAAGTTGGGAAAGTCTTATAATGAATCTCTTTCTTAGTTGTGTAGTTGTAATAAATTTCACTGAATAAATTGTGTATTAGAAAAAAAAAAAAAAAAGGTGTTT
>Ga0209489_107618_pt1 | contig 15861 bp, 8 predicted proteins | sample SiratrowhiteBW_FD_187527 | JGI IMG/M metagenome (GOLD analysis project Ga0209489, IMG submission 187527) | Root nodule microbial communities of legume samples collected from California, USA - Siratro white BW (SPAdes) (version 2) | ecosystem: Host-associated > Plants > Roots > Nodule | place: USA... | reverse complement strand
AAATATATATTTTTATTTTATATATATATATATATATATATATATATATATATATATATATTTTAAAACTTTAAGTCTCATGCGTATTAAAAGAAAATAAAAGTGTAATATTGACATTCTTAAGTTTATCTATAATTTCTTTATTTCTACTAATAACATTACATGTTTATAATAAGTATGATCATACCATTAATTTAATACATAATATAAGAGTTAGTTATTTTTTAAATATTTATAACTTTAAATAAATTATATATATATATATATATATATATATATATATATATATATATTTGTGTTACGCTTAACAATTTTTAATGAGAGATATTTTATTTATTGACATCTAATAAGGGTTGAATAAACTTATATATTCCATTCACGATTCTATTAATATTTAATAATATATACTTTAATTTATTTTATTAACTTATAATAACAAGTTTAAAACGGTATTATCTCAAAAAAAAGATCTTGTACTATTTTACGAATTGTTAAATCAGGTTCATAATAGATTATTAATTATATATTATGAGAGATTTTATCCCTAAATGATAATTATAGATTATAATTCATATTAATTAATATATGTTTTGATTCAATTTTGTAGAACATTTAAATTGAGAATTATTCTAAGATTTATTTTAGACAAATTCATCTAAAAAATTATCTCCCTAAATAAAAGAATTATCTATTTAATTCATAAAATACATAATTACATTTATGAAGGTAAACAAGATGACTTTCATATGAGATTGATAACACAAATATTTTCTCATTCAAAATAATTGATAGTACAAATATAAATATATGTTCTGATTTAAATTTGTAGCGAATTAGAATTGCACACATATATATACATATATATATAATTTAAGTTTTATGAAAGAAAAATTGTGCATATAATTTTGTTCATATTTATTTTAAAATATTTTTATCATTAATAACTCTTATAAAAATCATGTATATATTTAAGTTATATGTACATGCAAATATATCGATAAAATTACTATTTTTTTTAAGAAATCCATGTAAATATATAATTTTAATATGTATTTATATTCTAACTAGGTATATGTTTGTAAATATATATATATATATATATATATATATATATATATATATATATATTCTAGATATATGAGGGAAAGGAAAAGAGAAAAGACTTCAAAATCAAATTTGTTCTTCACAAAGAACTTCAAAAGATATATTACGATCAAACCACAAGAAAGTTGTATGTTTTCACTATAACAACATGACATAATAGCTTATAGTGACTCTCAATAATCGAAAAAGAAATTTTCACTAAAAATGTTAGTTAAATAATTCGATGAATATATCAACAAAAGTACTTTTTAACATCTTTAACATGACAAATGACAACCTAAAAAGTCGCTGTGACATATACCTTTGTATGATCCATTCACAGGCGAAAAAAGGATTTAACTACGTTCTTTACCCAATACTGTATTGATTGATCTATCCAGTAATTAATCATGTTTCGTGTGATAAGAGAGGCATTACTGCTGCTTTCAGAAACAAAAAAAAAAAATAGAACCAAACAATCCTCAAACCTTTCTACAACTTAGAAGCTAAAATAATATAGGTGATTGAAAACTGGAGGATTAATTATACAAAGAAAATAAATTCTTGACTTTGACCTAAAATATAAGAACATTGATACATTTGACAGTGATGTCATTCCATGTGACAGACTATCTATCCCAACCTGATGGCCTCCGCCTCTCTTTGGGTTTAGAACTGCAGCCAAAAGAAAGTAAGAACATTAGCAACCAAATTATGTATCAAGATATATATGCAGCAAATACACATCCGAACACTAACCTATTCGTGCTCTTCTGACCAGGATTTACTCCAGAACCTTGAGTGCTGGAATTTACCGCTGGCGAAGCAGGACTGGGTGAAGCAGTGTGCTGATATGTATTCACGTCACCACCAATTGATCCACCAGATACAAAACCAGGGAGTGCCGGTCTCTTATTAGCGGCCATGCTTGTATTGTTACTGAATCCTTGATTCTGAGAGTTTGATGAAGCAGCAACAAAGTTACTCCTAAATTGTGACATCATTCCCGTCCGCAGAGAATTTACAGCGGCAGATCGAGTAGGAACTGTGTTAGATGGTGCGTTGTTGGACTCAGGATTGTATCCAATCCCCAAGCCAAAATCCACTCCACGCACACCACGTCCACCTCCGCCACCACCTCTACCTCTGCCTTTTTTCCCACCTGCACAGTACATATTAAGAGATCAGATTTAATTACTTGCAAATAAATATCCCGCAGTTTTTTTGCTCAGCAAATTACTATTTCGATTCATAATAACGAAAGTTGCATTTCATACCTCCTTTTCTTGCATCACGTTTCGACCTGAATCTCCCGTCCTATTGAATTACAAGACAAAAGTCATTAAATAAATTCAAGACCTATACAAGGGAGTTGAACCTTTATTATTTCAGATAATCTAAAAATATCAAAAGACATGTTTTTTGAAACATAAATATCACAGCAACAATATAAGCAAAATAAATACAATAGTATTAAAGGAGAAAGGCACCTCCAAGATGAATGCTTTAGTGAACTAATCCTACAGTTATAATAAGATAAATGGTTATGAGAACTAATTTATTATTCTGCAGATGCAAGTGATTAGGTTACAAGGCTTTTGTGCATCAGAGATTACACTGAAGAAGGCAAGATGACAACGTGTAAAGTGCCCCGGCACAATTTTATACTTCCCCGCCCTTACCAAACTTTTCATATCAAATAGATTTTCCTAGTTGTGTACTTCCACCATGGCCTTTGTTTATTATTCAATTCATCAACAAAAAGCCTTACCCATCTATTTTCCACATAACACTATTTATATTTAAAAGAAGTAACTCAATGATTTTAAAACCATTAACAAAAGACAAACTAATTTCAAACAGGCAAATACAGATCATATTTTATTTTTTAGAGAATACAAGTGGGGAAGAAGATCTTAAGATGCAAGGACTTGAATAATAGAAAACTGAAAGTAGAAAACCAAAACAACTAAAGGAGGTTCTGAGTTTTTTAGTTTAAAAATTAGCAATGGGATATCACTCTTGCAAACAAATTTCAGAAAAAGTTTTTGTTCTTGTTTGCAAAAATAAAAAACAGTTTTCAAAGTTAGGAAACAAACAGTCCCTTAGCTCTGATGTATTCAGCCTATTAAACCACCTCAACTGCCATTAACTCGCTCATATAACTCTGCCTAAAACTTATTACTAATTAAATTTTTGCCATGAAAATAGAATTATTATATTGACATTTACAACAAACCAACAAAATCTATAAAAGTATCACGCGAGGATAAAAGAAGATTCGAAAAACCCAGTTGCATGAACCAGAAACAATCAAAGAGAATCTGCAAGCATTAAACAAGTTAAAAGCCTAAATACAGATTGATGAATAGAAGAATATAATCGAAGGTGTTGTTACCTTCATAGCAAGATCCATCAACTCCACAGACACATTCTGACCAGCAGCAACTAAGCTATTGACCAATTCGCCAGCAAACCGTGCTTCTTTCTGAGTTATAAGAGTGTATGCAACCCCATCCTTGTCACCAGCACGACCTGTTCTTCCAATGCGATGGACATGCATGTCCATATCCTTTGCAATATCGAAGTTTACCACTGACTTAATTGACTTGATATCAAGACCCCGGGCGGCAACATCAGTTGCAACCAGCACATGGTAGAGACCAGATTTAAACTTCTGCAAAATATCCATCCGAGAAGCTTGATCTTTATCACCATGCAGGGCAGCAACTTTAAAGCCTCTTTGAGCCAACTGTGATTCAATTTCATCCACAGTAGCCTTTTTTGAAGCAAAAACTAGAGTATCACCTTGATCAATTATTTCGGGTAGCTTTTCCAGAAGCCAAGGCAACTTTTCAGTATCAGAAGGAATCACAGAAACAACTTGAGTGATATCTTCATTTGCCATCCCCACCTCTCCAACAGTTACTCTAATAGGATCAGTAAGGATTTCCCTAGCCAACTTTTCAACTTTGCGAGGCATTGTTGCAGAAAAGAGTAATGTTTGGCGGTCCGGCCTAATCTGCCCAACAATGGACCTTACTTGAGGCTCAAACCCAAGATCAAACATTCGATCAGCCTCATCAAGCACCAGGTAAGTTGCTCTCATCATCGTCAATGCCTTCATTTTCAGCATGTCTATCAATCTACCAGGGGTAGCAACAACTATCTCACATCCAGCTTTGAGTTCTTTGAACTGCTCAAGTTTTGACATTCCACCATAGACAGCAGATACGCGTACCCCATAAGCTTTTGCAAACTTCTTGGCCTCCAGATATATCTGATGAGCCAATTCTCTGGTAGGTGCACATATCACTCCTATAGGCCCCTCTTCCTTCTGAAGCTCAGGCTGATCCATGATATGCACAATCATAGGAAGCACAAAAGAAGCCGTTTTACCAGAACCAGTTTTTGCTATACCAATAATATCCCTGCCCGAAAGCACAACTGGCAAAGCCTGACATTGTATAGATGTCGGCTTCTCATACCCCTGTTTCTTTATAGCATTCATAATCTGTGACGGAAACCCACAGTCCTCAAAAGCCTTTATTGGCTTAGGAACATCAAAACCAGATACACGAATAGCCAAACTCTTCCGGTATTCGCTCACATCCTGCTCACTCATACCTGGAGTTAAATAAAATCATTTATAACAAAGGCATTACATGGCGAAAATGAAAGATGAACCAACGAGCAATGATTAGCTGCATTTGGGTGAACGCTAGCAAAATTTGACTCTGAAGTGATCTGAATTGTGTTTCAATGTTTTCATTCTACGTGGAAGTTATCAGTAAACTCGGTATAAAAGGCTACCAAAAGTTGTTTTGACTCAAAATCAATTCTGGACTAACAATCAGTTCCTCTGTTTATAACCAAACATGTGAACATTTACCTAAAATCAGGCTAGCTAGTATGTCAATATGAATCCAAACACGCCATAATATAATTCCGGGGTTATAGTGGAAGTACCTGATATTGAAGGTGTCTCCTCATAAAAATCCTTATTGAAGGGTTCGTAGTCAATGGAAGAGTGATCGAGAGCAGGAATGGGCTCAATTTTCTTCTTGTCAATAACAATAGGGTTATCATCGGAATCATACTCAATCATACCAGCGTCCACGGCTTTGGCAGCAGCATAAACCTCCTCATCGGAATCGTACCCAGCGTGCAGCGCGTCGGACGCGAGAGTCAGCCCTAAATCCTTCTTCGCCTTCAGAAAGCTCTCCATGGGATCGTCGTCGTCGTCCTTGTACCGGTCCTCGGCCTTCTCCTTCGGCTTGGGCGGCGGTGCCGCCCGCATCTCCTCGTGAATCCCCTCCATGAAGGCGTCGAGAGGGTCGATTTCGTCGTTGTCGTTGCTGTTCTTGTTCCCTTCGTCGTTGTTGTTGTCGTCGTAGTCAATGTTGTCGAGGTCAGTGTCCTCATAGTTGTCGTGCCCGTGTCGGGAGGAGGGAGGGACGTAGAGTCGCTGAGGGGCCTGGGATCGCTCGAAGCTGTAGGTGGATTGGCGGTTTATGCCGAAGCCTTCAAATCCGAACTTTCTCTTCGACATGGTGCGGAAGAGAAAACCCTAGCTGGTGAGGAAAAGTGGAAGAAAATAATTTGAGGAATTTGGGTTTGGGAGAAGAGGGGTGAGTGAGGTGTGGTGTGGATGTTGAATTTGGCGCTTCCGCCAGTGGAACGTTGCAACCAGTGAATTTAGGCACCACCGTGGTCGATTTCTTGTTAAAGGAGGAAGGGGATGACGACGGGCGTAAAGATATGGGTAAACGGGTGCCCGAACCGAGGAAGCCCATTTGGGAATATTAAACTGGGTCATCATCTCAAGGGATAGGCCGCTTCTTCCTGCGCCTCCATAATTTCCTCCTACACCCCCCATATATTTAGAAATACCAAAACTACTCTTCTAAAATGTTCAATTCCAAATCTTCCAATTCATAAGTTAAATTTGTAATATATTTGTATTTTAGATTTATAATTAAATTTTGTATTCTTGTACGATCCATAATATAATTTGTATTTTTATTATATAATTTGAAATATATATTTTTATATTTTGAATTATACAATTCAAAACAAAATTTTTATATTATAGATTTTATAATTTAGAATACAAAATATATTCATTGATGATGAGGTTAGAGGTAGGGGTTACTTAAGTGCTAGCATTACAGGCAGGGGATTGCTCTGTGATGAGGTGGGGTTATTGGAGCGATGAAGAGGAAAATGGGTGAAGAAGATGAATTGAAGGGTAAAATGGTAATTTTGTTTTCTCTGTGTTAGTGCAAGAGAAAATCATGGAAGTGCAAGAAGAAGTGGATAGGATTGTACTGTAATTGGGACGAATAGTTTTGCCCAAAATGAAGAAGATTTTGCTTTCGTAAAAATCCCATATTTTTTTCCTACACCTTCGTTAGGTAGTGGGGGAAAACATAAATTGTTGTACCTTATAGTACAATATTTACTCAATCTTTATTTCATCAATTTACAAATCCATAAATTCTAAGTAAGAAGAAAATCATTGCTTGTAATATGACATCGAAAATTGCTTTCGTGAGATTGTTAGAGAGCTAAAGTTGATATTCCATATGAACAAATTAAGGTTCTAGTTCAAAATTATAGTTTATTATCTTTTTGCATTACTAATCATTAACATGTTTGCAATTGTACGTGGTATAAATGTTAACAACTTCTATCTCCCAGTTAACAACACATAATTACGGTGTATTTGTTTCGCCAGATGAAAACATAGAAAGCGTGGAATAACAAGGGAAATTAGAATACCCATGAATAAAAAATAATTAAAAACAAAATTGGAGAAAAAAATTCCACATAATCTTTCTTCACTCTCTTGCAAAGATTACGGAAGAAAGTTGCCTTTCAGTATATTTATTTATATAATTAATAATAAATAATAATAATAATTAATATAATAATAAATTTAATAAAATTGTAAAATAAAAATAATAAAATATTAATAACACTATAACAAAAAAGTTAAATCATCGACGGAATTTTATCAACATAACTTTATCTATCGGTAAAATATCATTGTTACGATTTTATTGACAGATATCCGTCGTTAAATTTATCGACAGATTACCGACAAATTTATCTTAAATCTGTCGGTAATTACCGACAAACTCAAAATATCATTAATAATTATTGACGGACTCAGAAATCCGTTGATAAATTTATATACAATCAATTTACCGACGAACTTTAGATGTTTTTGATAGATTTGTCTCGTCGGTAATTTTTTTTTTTGTAGTGATAATATTTAAATAATATTTTATCAATTATGTTAGGAAAATTAACTATATTTAATTTTAATTATAATTTTATTTATTAAAAAATTATTTTATCAATTACACCTATAACATCACTCACAAACTTTTATAAAAAATTTCTTCTTTTCTCATCATCTATCCCTTCATCCAAACAACTTAACTTTTCATACACTTTCCTCTCAAACTCACACACTCAACCAAACAAACCCTTAGAGTAGATTATGTGTTTGGTTCATTTAAATCATATAATGAGATAGCTCTATGTGTAATGACAACAACATCATGTGTTGTCAAAACATATTGTATTTTGGGGAATATATAACATTTACATACAATAATTTAGTTGTTACTTTTAAGATTTTTTTTAAATAGTTGTTATTGTAATCATTACAAGAGATATGTAAATTGATTATCGACATACTTTTGAGAATAATTATAATTAATGTTGATAATATGTTTTAAGGAAATCCTACAAAAGAAAGAACTCACATTATAGATAGATTTAGTCATCTCGAATAACGAACGAGCAATGGAATCAATTTACACTTACAAGTTACATGTTTACATGTAATATTTTCAATATTTTCTACAACTTAACAAAACACACACACACGCACACCCATACCCATACACGCACATGTAGACACACATAAAATTAATTGGATTAATTTAGTAATTGAATCAATATCGATTAGATTGTGTTGTGGAATTTCTGAATCGATGTTCAAGTCGAAATAATATTGTTATTCACAGTGGGGATATCTCAGTCTATTTAACCTACACATGTAAAGACTTCTTTTAAGAACCCATGAGGGATTTGAAAGAGCCGAAGAAAGTTCGGGTTGGTTTTTATTACTTGCATTTATTTAATTTGTTTAAAACTCTGTTTTTATTTTATTACTTGCATTTATTTAATCTATTTATAATTTTGTTTTTATTTTATTACTTGCATTTGTTTAATCCGTTTAAAATTTTCATTTTTATTTTATTACTTGTATTTATTTAATCTATTTAAAATTATATTTTTATTTTATTACTTGCATTTATTTAATCTGTTTAAAAATTTATTTTATTTTATTACTTGAATTTATTTAATCTATTCAAAATCATATTTTTATTTTATTACTTGCATTTATCTAAACTATTTAAAATTATAATTTTATTTTATTAAATTTAATTATTTTATTAAAATCCTTGAATTCTTTTAAAAGAACGATTGAGTAGTCTCTGGAAGAATGACCTAGGTTAGCTATATTACAAATTTAGCTTCCTAGTTTAGGGGCGCGTTCGGCAACGCGTATCAAATTTTGGCATCGTTGTCGGAGACTCCTCATAGTTCTTTATTTTATAATTTTTCTTTTATTTATATTTTTGTTACTAGTTACTATAATCAATGCTAATGTACGAATAGGAGCAAGGCTTATGAATTGAATATTTATTATCCAGAGATAGAAAGGATTTTTTATCTGTTGAAGAAGACTAAAACTCAATCTAAACACGCACCTGAACGTGAATATGAACTTCATCACAATCATGCATTTGATTTTATTTTTTTAGATTGTAGTGTTAATAGGAGTAGTCATAGTCGTTTTAATTCTCAACTGAAACTGATGGTTGGTAACTTGCGATCCAAATGAGACGGTGGTTTTGTGATTACCAATATTTTTTCATATGGTGCAGTAAAGCTTACTGATGAAAGGACAGGGAACACACTTCTAGTGAACGGACAGGGAACACATTTCTAGTGAAAGGATAGGGAACACATTTCTAGTGAATGGGTAGCGTTTAAAGCACTATGATGAAGGTGTTCCTAGAACAGTGGAGGAGCAAGACGTGGAGCTCACTAATGCCACGTATCTAAGAAGCGACGAGGGATTTTTCTCTCTCATTTGATTTTTCTTTTCTTGTTTCTTTGTATTTTATCTTATTTGTTTCTTTTGTATTTTCTTTCAGTTTATTTCATTTTTTTGTATAGTTACTTCTCTTAGAAACTGCAATTTTGTTTTGACTGGTACCTTCTCGACATTCTACTTTTTATTAGTATTAAGCTCGAAATTAAACCCCTAATTTTTGGTTGATTCACTTGGTTGAATTATTTCTTATATGAAATTTGATAAATGTCTTAAACCGATTATGCACTCGACTTTTATACATGTATGACATTTTATGACCTTGTGAGCTTATTTGGGTCTGCATGAATGGATTCATCTATATACCATTCTCTTTTCTTTCTTATGTGACATTACCTCTCATGAATGTTGTTTTATAGAACTTGCTCTCACTCGTTTTCAAACTGTATCTTTACTTGTTTGCGTTATTATGATTGAGACATTTTTATTGTTTCACCTACTTAACTATACAATCATCCTATACACTAATATCCTTTGTCAACCTCTTTGAGCCTATATAATTTCATTCTTTCATTTAGATCATTATAAGCCTGTGTAAGACCATTTATGTCTTTTCTTGTGATTATTAATTGAGCATGATGATTTTCTTTTAGGTTATGTAAGCTGCTAAGTGTGGGGGATGCTCGAGACGTGCAACATTCTAGGTGTGGGGGGAGGTGAAGATTGATTGACCATGTATGGTTGAAAAAAAAAGAAAAAAAAAGAAAATAATAATAATAATAAATAAATAAACAAAAGAAAAATATTCAGCGAGAACTTGGGTTGGATATATTTGAGTGATTTGAATTTTATTAGGTAGTATTCATGATCAATTTGATTGATTTTTGAAAAAAAATATATATGCCATGCTCTTTTAACAATATTTGGAGTTATTTTACTCAGCCAAAAATAAAATGATTCCTACCCGTTATCTTAACCTCATTACAACCTTAATAAAGTCTTCTTAAATGATGTAAACTTGTGTTTCGGAAGTGGATAATTAGAATACTTGCAAGCCTATGGCAAGACAATGTTCATTGAGATAGTTTTAGTGTTATATACCTTCCCTAAACACTCAAGAGTGAGAGAGATACACTATTTTGGGAAGCCAGCATGACTGTCAATTGCATAATTGGTTGTATAAATTGATTAATTTGATAAGAGAGAAATCCACACTTTGTTTATCAACCTTTGAAAATAAATTTTGATTTGATATTCCTTGCTCAAATACATTTTTATTGGTAGCTTGTTGAATATGGTTACAATCTTGATTATTTAGCCTTTATTTTATGTTATTTAGGTTTAGATTTTGTTTATGAGTACAAAAGGACAAGTGTGGGGAATTTGATAATTATTTTTTTTACCACTTTTTCGATTGTATAATGATAACCATAAAGATAAATCAGTTGATAATTATTAGAGTTTTACACCATCTTTCTGGAATTGGGCCAATTAGATTTTAGTTAAATGTTTGTTATTATTTTAACACCATTCACAAAATTTTAACAGATTTGAGTGTGTTTCGTATTTTGTCCATAACTTTTGTCACATAACTCATATTTACTTGATTTTTGTTTCTTTTTGTGCAGATAACTTAAAGATCTACAAATATTATCCAAGGGCCGAGGTCAAATTCGAACTGGAAAGTAGTTAAAATTGGACTTCAAGTCGGTACATAAAGGCTATACAGTAAGGAGGCACCTAAATATTTTCAACAGATTTTTTATGGAGGGTTATTTACTCATTTAATGTTTTAGGTTTAATTTTGTATAAATACAGATCTCTCCGTAAAGCCCAGACATTGACATCACAGTGTAGATAATCACATACAGTTTTTTCTTTCTTTCTTTTTCTTCTTTGGTATTTACCTTTTCGCCTTGTTGTGTGCCAATCATGATTATGAGTGACTAATTATTCCGCTCAATTTGATCTCCAAGTACCTTCCTGTTTCTTAATCACAAGGATTGTGTGTTGTAATTCTTTCCATAATTACATGCTCAATTACTATTTTAATTTGATTTTTTAGATTTAATAGTTTAAATAATTTAGTAACTGAACCAATATCAGTTGGATTGTGTTGTGGAATCTTTTAACAAATATTCAAGTCAGAATAATATTGTTGTTCATAGTGGACGATTGCAGTTATTCATCATATTGTGTATTCGATGAGATGCTCAATGATTGTGGAGTGTTTGAAATGTTAAATAGGTGCAAAGATCCTGGTCTATTTAACCCACACATGTAATTCAGACTTTCTTTGAAGGAGCCAATAGGAGATCTTGGAGAACCGAAAAGAGGTTGAATTGGTTTTTATTACTTGTATTTATTTAATTTGTTTAAAATTTTGTTTTTATTTTATTACTTGCATTTATTTAATCTGTTTATAATTATGTCTTTATTTTATTATTTTTATTTATTTAATTTGTTTAAAATTTTGTTTTTATTTTATTACTTGCATTTATTTAATCGGTTTAAAATTTTGTTTTCATTTTAATACTTGAATTTATTTAATCTATTTAAAAATCTGCTTTTATTTTATTATTTGTATTTATCTAATTTTTTAAAATTTTATTTTTATTTTATTAAATTTAATTATTTTATTAAAATACTTGAATTCTTTTAAGATAACGACTAAGTAGTTTTTTAATTGAAAAAATGAGGGCACATAATATACACAGTACAATTAGCTAAATAACAATTAGCAATTAAAAATAGAAAAATAAATAAGATAAAATACATAAAATTATCTATATTAAACCTTTTTAACCATCCTTTTTAACAAGAACATAAAAAATACATAAAATAGATAGAAAATTAATACAAAACTTTTTAACAAGAACATACAAAATATTAAAATATTTGGCTTATGCAAATAGAGAAATAATGCAAGTAGTATTTTTAATATATATATATATATATATTATTTTCACCAAACGTATCGTTTTATTTTTATTTTTCTTTTTTGGTATCTTAATATATATATATATATATATATATTCTTTTATAGTAATTATACCTTAATAAAGAATTAGTTTATTTCCATTTGAAACCTTGTTATGCAAGAAACATATTTACTTTTATTTTATTTATTTTAAAAATGTACAAATTTGTTCGTGACAATTGGACTCCAAAACAAACTATGGTTTGAAAATCAATTTTGGAAACATTGTAAAACTCACGTAAACTTATCTTCGCCTAACTTAGGTTTGCCTAACTTAGGTTGGTTAAACCAATAATAAGAGAAAAGCATGAATTTTATGACATTCATCTTACTTTATATCATAAATCAAACAAATTCAACCTTATACCATCATTTCTTTATTGTTTACTCTATTGTTTTGTCATTGACAAATTCAATTCTTAATCCAATGTTATTTCGGATATGACCTATAGTCTCTCTTTCTAAAGTGGCGTAAAAAGATTCAGAGAGTTTTCTATCTCAAATAAAGAGATTTTAATAATGATATCAAAGATTCTCTTAAAGCCATTTCCAATGAATAATGTACAAGAGATACACTTAAATGTCCAGATACATATTTTATTACAGTTATCAGTATATTTATAGAAATTTAAACATTTTTACACTGTGTTACCCATAACTGTATCGGGCTATATACTTTAAAATTAAAATAATATAATGTTTTAAAAGACATGCAAACATTATAATTCATATTCATTTATTTATTTTTTTTTAGAATTTATTTAACTTTTAAAGCGAACCAAAAAGGGGTGTTGGTCCAACATAGGATGGAATCAAATAAAAAATTATCTGATATAAATACCAGTTTGACGTGTCTGATTAGTCAAACCCCCACTGAAACAACTTACCAACCGCAACCCAATTGTCTCTATCGTAGTGCTAGCCACCCTTTTTAGGCCATTACCGTTTATTTGTTCTTTTCCGTTAAGCAGGCACCTTTGGGTCCCGCATTTAAAAACTCTTCGCAACTGAAGGAAAAAAACAAAAATAAAAAAAAACCCATCAGAACCAAATTAATTCATTTATATCAGAAAAGAAAAACCCACTTTCCCAGTGCTCACTGGAAGACGCCATTTACGCTCGAAATCACGTGTCTCCGATTTGACTCCGCTATGACGAGCTTGACTCGGAGCTCACTGTCTCAACCCGGAGCTACATCTTCGATTAAATTTCCGGGTTTCGATCCACCTTCGCTTCCTGTTACCGACGGTCCTTGCTCCTAGATCTGAGCCGTTTCGGCAATCAACGGTGACGGTCATGTCAACCGGTAATAGCCTGTTCGGCGTTCTTCCTTCGTTTAATTTATGTTTTCTGTTAGTTTGCTCAATGAACGAGTAGTATGCATTGCGATGTATTAGAATCGGAGTTTTGTGTTTGAGTTGTTTATTTGTTCTAGTAACTAACAAACCTAATGGAGCTACAATTTGGAGTGTCGCGTGTGCTGTCATTTCCTTTTGAGAGCTGCTGCTGAATCAATAAGTGGTGTTGTGCATTCAGCTAAATTGCTGCACGTAGATCAATAAGTTGTTTGGATCTGTGGTGAATGGACTTAGAGCTTCCTTGCTCTGTAGTTGATCTAGTGAAATTTGTTGACGTGGTGTAGAATGTTGATCAAGGGTTGCAATTCTTGATGTTGCGGTAAATTGCAGATAAATGCTGCCAAAATCTTTAAGATCTTGGTATTGATGTTGCACTATGATCGCCCTTGCATATTGTCTCCGTAGGCATGGCCCTGTGATGACGAATATCACTTATTGAGACTAGCTGAAGTTTTGTTCGTTTTGTAATCTGTGTACTAACCATCTTTTGATTATTATTTTTGGATGAAGGAGGTTAAGTGAAAAATACTGATGTTAAAAGAAAAATACTCATTATGCAGATTTGCTTATTGTCACTGATTTTTCTTGAGAAACAATCATAATTCAGTTTAGGCTATTTTTCAAGATTTTTTCTTTCTTTTGCATTTTACCTTTAGTTAAGTACCCTTGATAGTTGATTTTGGCCTTTTACTAATAATGCAGGTATATTAAAAATGTTTCAAGGTTTGCTGCTGAAATGGATGCTTATATTATCTTGCCTGGCATTTATGATTGTGGTTGGTGAAAATGATAAAACAATGGAGCTCCCTTCTTTGTATGATTCTAGATCACCTTTGGGCTTTGCTGTTGTTCATGATCTACCCCTACCAGCAAGTCTCCATTTGTCAAAGCATGTGCTTTCTCAAGGTGCACCAATTGAAGCACTGTCACCAGTCAGTCCTCCTTCATATGGTCCTTTCTCAAGTAATGGCCAATCCCCTACAAGTTCACGTTTAACCATACCTTTCAGAATGAAGAGTGAAATGAAACCTCCAATTTCTGGCTTTAAATATATTGCTCCTGTGCACTCTGCTGCAGCTGCAGGCCCTTCTGCTTCAACTCAGCCACCATTGTCTCCTTATGCTTCCAGTATGTCATCACTTTTTCTTCTCATAGATAGATATTTTTTTTTTTTTTTTTTAATTTGCAATAGCTTTCTTTTAAATGTTTTTGTTTTACTTTTTCAAAGCGAACCTACCTTAAAATATCTTGCATGCCCTTTTATAGCAAATTAATTTTGAATATAAACGTGGCGTTATATTTCATGGTTTTTGTGAACTTTGGAACCTTCAAACTGATAATGACATGGTTGCTAATTTTTCTGCCAGATTGTTGTAAACAAGACATGGTGCTGAAAAGAGCCAGTAAGAGTTGCCACTGTGCATATCCCATAAAGCTAGACCTTTTTCTTTCGAATGTCTCCCAAAATCCTAGTTGGAATGATTTTCTTAATGAATTAGCTGTCCAGCTTGGGTTGCGAAATACCCAAATTGAACTGATAAACTTTTATGTACTCGGTGTATCAACATTAAATATATCAATGAATATCACTCCACATAAAGGTATCAGTTTCTCTGCCAGTGAAGTTTCTAAAATAAACTCTTCGCTTTCAATGCATAAGGTTAAACTAGACCCTCGATTAGTGGGTGGATACCAACTTCTCAATATAACTTGGTTTGAACCACCAGCGCCTTCACAAGGTAATTGAGCCTTTGTATTTAACTATGTCATTGATAATGAATGGTACTATGGTGTTCTTGATCACTGGAAGTGACCAATAGATTATTATTGTATACATAACCTAGTGGATTGTCTGTCTTTAATATGGATAACAAATGGGAGGAGCATGTAGATCTTATTGCTACAGCTTTTCCTTTATTCACGCCTATATTTTATTTTTATTTCACTATTTTTGCCAAAGTGATAAGGAGAATAGCAAGTTATGTTTATGCTAAAGAGGTCTTTTTTTCACTCATGTCATTTGCTAGCCTTTTAGATATTCCGTATAGATTGTATTTTATCAGTGAACAACAGACAATGTTGATCCTTGTGATAGTTTTTTGCTGCTTTGTTGATTGTGGAATGCATATAGAAGCTAGAGCTTTACTTATGCTGAAGGGTCTAGTCTTTACTCTTGATTTTATATTCATAGATTTTAGAGATTATGTTATATCTACATAACTCTTCATAGATTTTATATTCTTATATTAAACATCGGACCATGATGATGTTTATAATTTTTTTTTTTTTTTTTTCTGTTT
>Ga0209489_107615_pt1 | contig 15864 bp, 8 predicted proteins | sample SiratrowhiteBW_FD_187527 | JGI IMG/M metagenome (GOLD analysis project Ga0209489, IMG submission 187527) | Root nodule microbial communities of legume samples collected from California, USA - Siratro white BW (SPAdes) (version 2) | ecosystem: Host-associated > Plants > Roots > Nodule | place: USA... | reverse complement strand
AAGGACACAACAGATTTTTATACTGGTTCACCCAACAGCAGGGCTACGTCCAGTCCCTCACACACAGTAAGGATTTCACTAAACTGATCAACCTGATCCAGTTTACAACACTTGCCTACAGCAAGATGACACTGCACTCTGCAGTCAACCCCTACTGAACCTACAGCAGAACAAGAAACACCACAGAATCCACTGTGTGCTTCTTGAACTCCCTTGCTGAAACCCACAGCAAGAAACGTTATATAGAGCCCACTATATAACCCAGAAACGTCTCACTACAACCCGCAGTAGACCACTGCTGATCCCACAACAGAATAGGAAACCACACAGAAACCCACTGTGTGTTTCACGAAGACCCTTACTGAAACCCACAGCAAGTCGCACCCTCTACAGAGCCCACTGTACAGAACAGAATTACCAAACCAGCCAATTCAAGAACTCAGAATAAATGTCAAAACAGATGATGGACGAACAAGGTTACTGCAATATAAGCACTTCTATACAAAGAATGACAAAAGTAATAAGAAATGGTATAGAAGGCTTAGTCTTGATGATCAAATTAGCGAAGAACAGTCTCAATCAAATGATAGCTCCAGCAGCAGTTTAAGAAAACAGTTCTTGATGAAAACTTTGATTGATCTTTGATCACAAGACTAGTGTGGCGCATTTGCTCTCTTTGCTCTCTTTTAGAATTTTAAATTTTCGCGCTCAGAAAATGTGTAAAAATGATTTTCGTTAACCTCCAAAAATTTCGCGCCAGCTATTTAAACATAACTGTCATTTAAAAATTCAGTCGATTGAATCTTCAAATAGTCGACTGTTTTTCTCCAGTTAGTTAAAACAGTTATTTAAAACGCAAGTTTTGATTTTAATGATTTTTCAAAACTTTTGTTAATTCAGAAAATATATTTGGAGCTTATCATTGATTAAGATTGCATGCTTCACTAATTAGACCTCAACCTTACCCCACAACACACACTCCTAAGTTCTAGACTAAGTCTTCAATCTTCATGAAATCTTCATGCATTCCACATATGCTCATAAGGTCTTGAACTTCTTCACTTGGTTGGCTTCATCAAATCATCATAGCAGCCCACTGGTGCTAACATCTCTTCTCGTTCCTGATATTCCTTGGCAAGATATTTCTATGGATTTTATACTTGGATTGGCTAGATTGATGAATAAGCATGAATCTCTCTTTATGGTTGTGGATCACTTTTCAAAGATGACTCATTTTATACCATGACACAAAGTAGATGATGCATGTCATATTGCTAATTTATTCTTTAAAGAAGTGGTTAGATTACATGGACTCTCTATGAGTATTGTATTTGACAGAGACTCTAAGTTTGTTAGTCACTTTTGAAGGACCTTGCGAGGTAACTTGGTACTTAACTTCTTTTCTCAATATGTCGCCTCCAAATAGGTGGTCAAATTGAAGTGGTTAATAGAACTTCAAGTCAACTTTTGAGATGTAAATTATTCCACAATTTAAGGAGTACATCATAGAATTTGCTAGCAGCCAAAAGTTAAGTGATTTTGATTTTTCTTTTTGTTATATAGGGTTTCAAAATTTGTGGTTGAGTTCTCTTTAAGAAGGGGAAGATGATATATGTAAGGATGAGGTCCTTGTGGAGAAAGAAGAGGATGAACAACAAGGAATAAAAACAAGGAGTGTGGTTAGAAGAAAAGAAGAAAAAGAATTAAAGGAGCAATTTGAAGGCATAAAAACAAAAGGAAAAATCAGAATTTTGGAAGAAGAGATCAAAAGAATTTAATAGGTAGAGCTCTTGGAAATGAAAGGTACTTGAGCCAAAAGAAGAGAAGGGAAGCAACTCTCATTTATCTAATAACTCGTAAGTGCAACTTCCATCCTTACTCAAAATAGCCTAGTACACTTTCATGCTTCTTTAAAATCCCCACATGTACTTCTAGGATATTAGTTGTTCTTAATCATAATTAAATTTGTTCATCTTTTGTTAATTGTGTGACCCTTTATACATCATTAAAACACTATAACTAGAAGTCCACACTTTATACAAATCATCAAGAGTGAAGTAAATGAAATTACCTTAAAAGGTTTTCTTTAAAAGTTGGGATGTCTCCTTTCTCTTTGTTTTGAGTTCTTATCTTCATAAATTTTCTCAAATGGTGACTCTTCAAACACTTATCCATGGAAGTTCTTCCATAGGTGGTGTGTTCTTTCTACCATCTTCTTCCTTACTCCATTTTTGATTTCATTTTACATTTTTACTTATTGCTTTACATTACAGTGACCTTTCATCCATTGATACTAACATGGGCTTCTTCCTCCATTTGGTGGTTTGTGTTCTTCATCTCTTCAAAAGTTGATCTAGATGCTAAACACCCAAAACAATTCATATCAAGTAATCTGGGATACTCGTCTCTTTTGGTCCACTTGGTAACACTCAAATATTTGTTCAACCTTCATATCCCAATCTAGATAATCTTTTACATTTTTCTTTTTGTAGAATGGTGAAAGTTTAACCTTAGTCTCCTTGTGATGACTAGAGTGCCTAGGCCTATGAAGCATAGGAGGCTAGCTGTTGGTAGTAGTCTAAATTATGATGATTACAATATACATCTTCACTCTGAGTGGGGGTCCTATCTATGCTTTTCTCTTTTACTTGATCCTACACTATGCTTGCTCTTAGATCTTTTTTGTCACTACAAGAAAAAAAAATGATTTAGCCATCGATTTTAGTCACCGAAAACTGATAGACACAATTAGTGACTAATATTAACGACCGAAATAATGTAGTCGCTAATTATCACCAAAATAACGACCAAAATACAATTTAGTCATTAACTACTAAACAAAATATTTTAACTATCGTATTTAGTGACCAAAATTTATTGGTTAGTAAATAGCGATCAAAATAGTCACCCAACACAAATTCGTTTTAGCCATTGAGTTGATTTTGGTCGCTAAATAGATAAAAAAAAGTTAGTTATCTATTTTAGCGACAAAAATGTGGTGGTTACAGAATAACAATCGAAATAATCATCGAAATATAAATTATTTTAACGATTGAAATAAAATTCGTCGTTAAATGTCAGCAAAATATTAGCAACCATAATACAGTGGTAGGTAAATATAGACATAAACAACAACTGAATGTGAATTTATTTTAGCGACTGATTTGATTTTTGTCGCTAAAATATCAGTAAAAATTATTTTCAAATTAGCGATCAAATTTAGCAACCGATTTATCGTGATCGCTAGTAATGATCGAAATAGCCACTAATTTATGTGGTCGATAAATGATTATTTTAAATATTATTTATATTAATTAAAATAAATACCATTAATAAAAATAATAATATAGAAGCTATAAAACTTCATTCAATATCACAAATTGTAATGTTGTTGACTTCTTTTAGACTTATCATTATCTATGTCTACTTGATGTTTAGATATTAGTGAATGGTATAGTTGAACATGTTAAATTTTTCTTTTCATTAATCATTTTAGACTCAAATCGGCTAAAGCCCAAAAAGTTCATGTATGATATAATGTACATTTTTTTAATAAATAAATGGGTTGTTCTTTCCGTAAATCTACTGTATGTCTATGCTTACCTAAGCATCATAGACTACTATATGATGTTAGTACAAATCTTATCACTTTTAAACTATATATTATTCGAACCTTATTCATTTTCTACTTTTAAACTACATGCAATATAAATCTTATCCAAATAAAAGTTTTTAAGTGGAGATCCATGTTGGATCGAGCGCTTACTACTAGATCAAAAGCTATAATTGTAGTTAGGGTGCAACTTTTTTTACTTAAGAGCATATGAACCCAAGCCCCATGATTGAATTGTGATTTGGCCCATTGGACACTCACCACGAGACAATTTATGTCATCTACAACAATCCATTCTTCAAATTTCTCCATTGCTTATTAAATGAATGAGAACACATCAAAGTCTATAATCCATAGTAACTACTGTATTCTTTTCATCTAACGATTGTAAGCATGTATCATTTCCATTCCACAAAATAAATTCAAAGAACAAATATAATAAGGTTCAAGAAAAAAAATTATATTGGGGTTTGGATCCATTTTTTTTCTTTTACTTTGTTAATTGAAACAATTTAATTAAGCTAAGTTAAAAAGAAAAAAAAATGAGTGTGACTTTTTTATATTTATTGATTTTATCATGGAATGTATTTTTTTAGTTCTTAGTATCTTAATATAAAACTATTTTTCAAGTTATTTTATAAATATATAGTTTTTAATTAATTTTTTAACAATAATTTTAAACAAAGATTAAGAAATAATTAATACAACAATAGGATAAAAAAGTGATATATTATATTACAACTTTAGAAGTGATATTTAATTCATTTAATCAAAGTAAAATTGAATTCTAAACTAAAATGTAATATATTTGTTGATATAAATTTTGGGAATTAATTTTTAAATTAAAAGATTTTTTAGAAAAATTTGACATCCAGTTCTTTCCAAAAGTAATTTTATTTTATAAGTTATTTTTCAACAACAATTTTAAATAAAAGTAAAAGTAATAATTAATACAACAAATAAATATTATATTAAATTAGGTAAAAGAGTGATAAATTATATTAACACTTTAAAGTTTATGTTTGATTTATTTTAAAAAGTATTTTTTTATTGTTTTTTAAGTTATTTTTGAACCATAAATTTAAAGAAAAATGAAAAATAATTAATACAACTATGATTATATTAAATTAGTTAAAAGAGTTATATATAATATTAAATTAGTTACAAGAGTTATATATTATATTAAATTAGTTACAAGAGTTATATATTATATTAAATTAAAATATTTTAAAAAAGTCTGGTCTTTCAAAAAGTAATTCTTTGTCTAAATTTAAGGATAAAATAAAAAATATTAAGAATTTGTAAAACCCTAAGTAAGTGACCTTAACCACTTATTAGAGGATGAGAAGAACTTTAGAAGTTCAATCATTTGAAATTCCAAGGCCCTCCCTTTCCAAATTGCAAAAGTTCTTCCTCCTAAATTTGTGCTTCCAATCTTTTGGTCTCCCATCCTTTGTAGCTATCCAGAAGCTTCCTCATAAATCTTCGTAGCCACAACCTCCAGCCTTATTGTCATCAACTATGGTAGGGTTTAGGGTTTTGGTTCATGGTTGAGGTAATTTCTATTTTTTAATTATCTGTTTACAAAAAAAAATTTAGAATTATTATTTAATGGTTCTCATTTTGGTCCATATTTCTTATTCGTGGTTCAAATTTTTGTGTAATTAATTATGTAATTTTGGGGCCCTGTGGTGGGTTTTGAAAAATGAGGTGTTCTTGTGTTGTTTATGGTTGTGAGGGTTTCTATTGATTCGAATGTTAACAAAAATATTTCAATGTTTGTTAATATTATTTTTGGAAGGTGTTTCAGTGGACAATATTGTTTGGAAGATTATTGTTTGGCATATTTGGAAACATTGAAATGATATTATTTTCAATAATAAGGTGTTTGATAGTCGGGAGTTATTTTCTACTATTCAAGTGAAATAAAAAATGCTACATTTTCTTACTCTGATTGGTGTATTGACCCTATGACCCGCATCTCTATGTTATTGTGATATTCATCGAACTTGTATAGGATCTACATTTTCCGGTGCAGGGTATGGTTTGACAGCATCCTTTATCTGTGAGCTAAAAATCGTGGTGGAAGGAACTAAGATGCTATAGCATTAATTTTTGGATCTTTTTGATGTATACGTAGTACATGTGTCTCTGTTCTCAGTTCTGTTATTCCCCATGTAATTGCAAACTTTTTACCTTCTTCATGATTGATGACTTTTTGTGTTTGGGTTACGGGGTCCCTTTTTGTATATAGTAGGGTGTATACATTTTACATTTGGTATGACTCTGCTATTTTTTACGTTTTGACTTGCATGTATATAGGTTGGGGTAACCTTATTACCCCTGTTCAATTTTGTTCATAATTGGTCATAAAAAAATTGTGTAACATGATGTAAGTATTCGCACTTCATTGATTTTCAAACAAATAAATTTTATGATCTTTTATTTGTAGGTACGAGAAAGATTATTGTGTCATTGTTTAGTATCCTATAATTGGAGCAAGTGGCTTTATTGGTTGTAATGCTGGTATAACTACTCTTAGTGTTGTTGCTCTTGTTGTTTCATTTGGAGGTATATATTTTCTTAATTATATATAATTTTGTAATATTCTACTCTTAATTTAAGTGATGAAATTAAATTAAATTGTAAACTGCAAATTTGAAATTTCATACTACATTATCATTTGTGTGAGACAAAACTGTGTGATAATTGGTTTGGGATGAACTTTGTAGATCATTATATGCCTATGGACCATTTTTTAGGATTTCAGTTGTGTAGGATCAATAGAAAAGGTATTTCAGTGGGCAAGACTGTTTCGATGATTATTGTTTGGCATAGTTGGAAACATAGAAACAATATAATTTTCAATAATAAGGTGTTTGATAGTCAAGAGTTATTTTCTACTATTCAAGTGAAATCTTAGGTAGTAGTAAAGCAAAATACAAAATGCTATATTTTCTTACTCTGATTGGTGTATTGACCCTGTGACCTGGATCTCTATTTTATTGTGATATTTATTAAATTGTATAGGATCTACATTTTCTGGTGCAGGGTATGGTTTGATAAAGGACTGTTGAGAATGGAGCCTCGGCCTACTATGGTGGTTCAATATCTACTGCCGCTCACTTTGACAAAATGGTAATCTTATTTTTGTTATGTTTTTATATATTTAATTTAAATATGATATATTGAACTTAGACATTTAATCCTATTTTCATTAAATTTATGTAGATTAAGGAGCTTTAACGACAACCAACTGCTTGGAAGATTGTAGAGAAAACAAAAAAATTAAAGACTAGACAATGGGTCAATGATAAGACCCATGAGCTTGCAGTATGCTTATAGTTTAATGTTTATTATATGTCTTCTTCACAATAATGACATTTGACTTAATTTTCAGGAGAAATATAAAAAGCGCCAAAAAGAAGCCCAACAACATCTAATGGGTGAAGACTCATCTTCCCAAAAATCTCTTGTTGCCTCCATTGATGACAATGAAATAACTTTAATATTGTTGGAGGTAGAAATAAAAAAGGAAATGTGTATGGGCTTGGTGTATTGAACAAAAGGTTTACTTCTTCCAAGAGTGTTGACTTTACTACAAATCAACCTTTAGTAATCCATAAAATAGAAGAAATGTGTGAGACTATTCAAAAGTTAAATGTTGAACTTATGGAAAAGCATGCCAAGGAGCGGACACTTGAAGAAAAGGTGGAGCAAGTGATAATAGATTAGGAGCAGATGAAACCCATCTTCCACCCATGTATAATACCTAAAGCATAACAAGTGATGGTTCAAGTACGATAAATTAATTTGAACCATGGAACAAGACATGTATGAACATATATTTGGTGCAAATTACAACAACACATGTAAAACATATTATGAAAAATACAGAATTATTTAAGAACAGGAGAAGAAGTTATCTCTTGAAGAATGTAAGCTCATGATATACTAAATGATGGAGCTACACCTTGTGCCATGCATAGTTCTTTTAATTTTGAATTTGCTTGGATTTTCTTTGTATGGATGTGAAGGAGTGTTGCAGAAGCATGAAGAAAGTGTAGATATGGTCACAGTTTGGAGATGAAATTATGTGTTTGAGTCTAGGTGATGTTAGGCTAACACACTAGGAGTAATCTAGAAGTGGTCTACAAAAGAGACTACTCTAGAGAGAACTTTGAGACAAGTAGAAACTTTCCAATTTGGACAATATAACACTAATCAATTCAAAGTTGAAATTCCAAGCTTGAACACTCATATTTATAAGAGTCTTAGGTCTCCAATTTTTAAGAGAAACATTCTAAAAGCCTTAGCTTGTGGTAGATGTTTCTGCTAACCTTAACTTGGAGCACAAGACACAAAATCCTCTGAAATGAGAGGTTGCCATGTGGCACATGTGTAATGAACGTTCCATACCCTAGCTTAACCGTAGCTTGGCACCCAAGCTAGGTTATTCACCCTAGTTTTGTACCTAAGCTTCTTAAGTGGACTTCCTACAAACCTTAATCTATGTATGATCTAAATACAAGGTCCAAATTCCTATTCTACTTTGTCCAAAACAAATTCTTAAACTACTCTATACAATTTTTACAAATATAGGTTTTGGATTCTTGATGCTTCAACAACTCGAGTGATCCCTTCAAGATTGAACTTGGATCCAAGAAACTAATTAGGTCCAAACAGATTCAAATAAGTTCACTCCTAGTAAGCTCTTGATCAAGTCTCTAGTCTTGGATGGATTTGCATCACTAGGGGCTTGAAGTGACAGGCTTTAAATTGATTTTGTGATTTTTGGTTAGGAAACTTGCGAGAGTGTATGAAGTAAGTGGTAATTACAATGGTGTAAAACATTAAATTATTTTAAATGAATTTAAAAAAAGTCAAGAATTTGTGAGTATAATCTTTCTACTCGTGTTTATGTTAAGTTTTGTAATTGGGAGTTTTATGGAATGCTTTCACTGTCTGGGATTAATCTTATCTTCTTTTTTCCCCTTTTGTTCATCATATTTTGTTGCCTTGCCTTTTATTTGCCTTGGGAATTGCTGACAACTCAAAAATTAACTCTCCACTATCTAGTTTTGACTTCTTTTAAAAAAATAAAAATATGCATAACAGTTACAAAGGAATTTACTTTTTTTTTTTCTTTTACGTAGAATAATAGTGAACACAATAAATTCTGTTTCATATTTTTCTTTCTTAAATGTTGAAGAAAAATAAAGTGAAAATAAGAAAACTTATTTATTTTGGAATACTGTAAAATCATTTAATTTTTTTGCTGTAATATAAATCGATCTCATTAAAAATTAAATAATACAGTAAAACGAATGCCTTGGCCTAAATATTAATGAAACTAACTTTTGTTTTAAAATAAAATAAAGTGATGCTCATAAATCTAAGATACTATTACAGTAAGGATATTTATAAGGATCTATGTCAGACCTGCATATAAAAAAATTCATGAACTATACAAATTATATGTCAACACTACATATCTCATTAACTGTGCAGGTTCGTCATCAATTTAACCATGCAAAATAGTAATAGTGTTAAAATCTAAATAATTAATATTATTGATAACAACACTATGTTGTGTATGGTACACATCACACACAAAGTTCTTATAGATAAGTTATTATGCGACACTAAAATTGATAGGGTCAAAGGTCATTTTCTTTCTGGCAAAAACTTCTTGCACCCGATCAACAGTGGCCTGCACCCCATCAAATTTTCCAAATTCTAAATTTACTCTCATCTTCTATATTTGAAAAAAAAGTGTAGAGCAAAACTTTCGGTGGTGGTGGATTTGGGGATGCGTTCCAACTTTTGTGGTGGCTATTTTATTCCGATAAAGCATAGTTGAAGTGTTGGTGACATTGTCAAGATAACATAGGTGGTGTAGGTAAATGGTTTACTGATTTTCTACTTGGATCTTGCAAATATGGAGGGTGAGTGCTTTCGAAAATTGAGTTTCGAAAAGGGCTTATGGAATTGTAATTCTGTAATAGAAATGGGAAGGTGTGGAATGAGTTACGGAAAGGAAATTTCGGAATACAAATTTTGTATTCCATAAAAAGCATTTCGTAATACAAAAATTATATTCTGGAATACAGTTTCAGAATGCACTTTCCATAATTGTATTACAGATTGCGCATTACGTAATGAAAATTTTTGCACCCCCGCACATTGTGTTACGAAACCCCCTTTCCGTATTTTTACGAAATGAAGTTTCCAAAATGCAAAATAAAAAAAATCACAAGTGTCGTCGACGGAGCTTAATCGTGCTAACGTTCTGTAGCACACCACCACCGTCCAATTCACCTATAATCTTCTTGTAAACAGATCCACACTAAATCCCTAAACCAAAACAATCTCATCTCTCACAAATCTTCAAACTAAAGAGAAAAAACACAAATGAATTGCACAAACGAAAATAGCAAAGAACAACCCTCACAGTCGTCCAACCATGACCCTCGACGTTCACCATCTGCTACTGCTTCACACTCGCTGCCGTTTTCCAAAACAACAATGGCGGATCCTCCTAAACCATTCCTGTTTCTATTCAAAGGCAGAAGGGTAACTTCATCTACGACATCTTTTCACAGCAGTGATGTCTTTTCACAGTAGTCATGGGGTGCAAGTCATTATTGATGAGGTGGAGGAAGTTTTTACCTTTCTTTTGGTAATAACTATAAAATGGTGATGTTGTTGTGGCCCGGGATAGTCTTACTGAGTTCTTCTATCTAGTTATCCACATAAAGAATGTGTAGAACAACAATAAATGTAATTAACTTCTAGTAAAAGTTGGAGAGGGATTGTAGAGAATGAGAGCATTTGATATGGGATGTCATATTTTTATAAAGCTAAAACATTTAATTAGAGGGTCACTACAAGAAAAAGTTAAATTACCGACATAATTTTATCGACAGAACTTTATCCATCGGTAAAATATCATTATCGACGGATATCCTCTGTCGCTAAATTTATCGACAGATTTATCCTAAATTCGTCGATAATTACTGACGGACTTAGAAATCAATCGGTAATTATCGATAGACTTAGAAATTCGCCGGTAATTATCGACGGACTTAGAAATCCGTCGATAAAGTTATATACAATCAATTTACCGATGGATTTTGGATGTTTCCAATAAATTTGTCTCGTTGGTAATTTTTGGTTTTTTTTGTAAAGGGTATTTTAATTTTTTTTAAGTTAAAAAAGTAGTTGAAGATGATTATGGTTTTCAATAGTAGTAATGTGGTGGTGTTGACAAAAATTAGAGAAAAAAAGTAATTATAAAGATGATTATCGTTGTTGTGTATAAATAGTCTAGTCTCATATTTGCCATAAATATTGGTTTAGACATTGGCCAAAGTCGACTCTCATATTTAGACAAAGTCTACATCTCACTTTTCTGATACCATTTTCTTAAGAACATATAATCATTAAGAAAATTGTTAAATAAAATATAATCATTTTAATGGTATTTTTCTAGGCTAAAAAAGTTCTATCTTTAAGTTTGCTTTAGGCATAAATAAATGTTAGATCAACGTTGTTCGAGGCTTGCATTTCCTTTGAATACAGTAGAAAATAAGCTTTTTAGATAAGAAAAGAATATGTATGAAACTTTTTGTGAAATTAATGAGATATGCATCCCTTTATTTCTCCAAGTCGTGTCGTGGTTCAATTAAACATTATCCAGCCATTGGATTTTAATTGCACCATTTGCAGTTTAAGTTAAACAACATTGTCATTGTTCCCAAAATATATGTACACTTTGCTTTTATTTATCCATTATGTAGGATTTAATAAATTTATTTTTCATCACATAAATGGACCTCACCTTTAATGGATATTCACTTGCCTCAAAATACTCACAAGTATATGGAGGGATTAATTTGTCCATGTTCGAAACGCAATAAGTGTTCGGAACGCAATAAGTATATGGATGGATAAATTTTCGAAATGCAATCTTAACAAGTGGCAAACTCGAGAAGCAGTATATGAGCACTTGATTTTTCATCCTTTTCCAAAAGGGTCTACATTTTGGGTTCTACAACACGAGACAATTATGATTGAAACACCTCCAAATTTCCAATTGAGTGAGGATAGAGCTTTTGCTAATGATCCCATATGTGCCATGGTTGATGACACATTTGGAAATTTTGTCTATAATGAGAACGTGGAGGATGAGGAGGGTATGTATCCTGAATCAAGCCAAACGATGTCTCATGAAATCACTGGGTATTTTATACACGATGGATACAAAGAATGTGACATATTTTAAACTTTTTTCTTGTTCAAATTGCACCATATCAAATGTTTATGTAGAATGATTGACAAGGCGATGTCAAAAACATTGGAGTTATTAGTAGAAATCCCACGTTCATTTATGAACTTAAGAAAATCATTAATAAGTCTTATCTTCATCACATCAAAATTGATGCTTGTCCAAATGATTGTAATGAAGAATACACTAGAAAATTTTATAACAAATGCAATCAATCTAGATGGAAGAAAAGAGGGAAGAGCAAAACTATTGTTAATACTACTAAAAAACAAAAGGAAAGTTCTTGCTAAAGTTTTAAGGTATTCTCCACTGAAACCATTTTAACAAAGAATGTTTATGTCTTTTAAAATAGTTGAGTTTATGTAATGACATGCATCAGGAACTACACATAACGGCATACTAAAACAACCAAGGGATTTTGAAGCATGGAAGAACTTTGATCTAATGAATCCTTAATTTGCTTTAGACCATCGATATGTCAGACATGGTTTGGCTATTAATGCGTTCAATCCATTTGTTGATTTAGGTACAAGTCATAGTACTTGGCCTATAAAGGCATGAAGGGACTTCAAAGATTGGGGTGTTAGATTTTATCTTTGGCCTAATGAAAACAATAGATATCTTCTATCTACATTGACAAAAAATAAAGTAAGCATATATTTATGAAAACATTAAAGAACATCATTTTTCCTAATGCCTACTCGAGTAACATTAGTAGATGTGTTAGATGTCAAACAATGTAAGCTTGAAGGAGTGAAAAGTCATGATTTACACATTTTGATAGAATAACTTCTGCCTACAATAATGAGAGAAACACTCCCTAAGGAAGTGTTTTTTGTTTTGATTGATTTATGTTCATTTTTAAGATATTTGTGCAATAAAGTTTTAAAAGTGGATGAACTGAAGCAACTACAAAATAGAGTTGTTCTTGCACTATGTCACATAAAGGTGTTATTTTCTCTTGCATTTTTTATGATCATGGTTCATTTGATTATGTATTTAGTGGAAGATGCCAAGATTGGAGGATCTATCCAGTGTAGATGGATGTATCCCATGGAGACATACATAGGAAATTTGAAGTCTTATATGTGTAACAAGGCACAACCAGGAGGCTCAATAGCTAAAGGCTACCTGGCTAAAGACTCTTTAACCTTTTTTTCTAGATATTTAAATGGAAACAAGACTGTATTTAATCAATAAGACATGTTAATGACGAGCCTACACTATGTGATCTAGTGTAAGCACCTTGTTTCCACCAATTGGAAAAGTCTTAGGGCTATTACTTCAATTTATTAGCAAAGGAAGAGTTACAAGCACATATCATGTACTGACTAATTGTGCCCAAGTTGACCATTTTCATAAGAAACAACTTATCATAATTTGTTTGAAACTGAACGGTAACCATGTAATTATTTGATATATTTAATTGTTAGATAAACATTCGCACGAACTGAACACTAACCATGTAACAACTTATCATATTTTTTAGATAAACATTCACACAAATTCACAAGCCAAGGAATTCTTCCATCTTGAGAGGTCAAGAAATGTAAAATCAAGAAAAGCTCAGTCTAAAATTGCTAAATTCAAAAGGGTTTTATATTTGACACAACTTAAATAGCATTTTAAAGGACACAACTAGAAATTAAAACTAGCAAGAAAATTAGGCACACAATAAGGAAACTTAGGAACGGTTTTAGAGTAGATTAAAAAATGAAAACAAAATTCTAGAATAATTGGCAACAGTGACTATTTTCTTTATTAAACTTTTTCTACAATGTATTTTTTATGAAATATTTTTCTCAAATCCTCAACATCACATATGAAATGCTCGTCATTAAGTTGCATCAAAATAAGCACTGGAAAAATTAAACATACTTAAAACCTAGAGCAACATGGAAATAGAGAATTTTGTTTTCCAGCACCTAATATCCTAGCTTTTATGATTTTTCATTTTTTCTGTATTAAAAAATTAGATGTTCCTTTTTAAAAATACGCTTTTAACATATTAAGGTGCTCACATAAAAAAATTCACTCAAAATATATATTTTGTTTGCAGTACATTTTCCAATCCACTGTAGTTTATCAAACAGTGTAGCTCATCTCATCTCGTCTTGTAAAGAAAGATGAATTAAGGGATCAATTTAGCGATCAATTGAAAGATGAATTAAGATATCAATTGAGAGATGAGTTAAGAGATAAATTAAGAAATGAATTAAGACGAGTATTCTAACACTAGCTGGAATCCATTGGCATCTCACAACAACACACTCCTCTACATGAACGTGTAGTACTACCTATACTCGGGAAAGCCAACACAAAGGGGAGTTGTGCTGTTGAGGACGAGGAGGAGGACACAAACACCGATACGTCATATCGGTGTAAGCTATTTGTTGGAGATCCTCCTCAACTAGTAGCAATTGTCCTCCTCAACTAGTAGCAATTGGGAGAGTGTAAGCCACATCTTCGACGATCCATACGGTGCGACTTAGAGAAAATTTTGCTAGAGTGGTTTTCAAAGACATTAGACAAGTAGATGCCGAGGTGCCAATGACTACATCAAAGGTTAGATTTGTGGAAGAGGCACTTGGTACATTTATTGTGTGGCCTACACATCTCCTACAGGCCATTTCTAGAAGGCCTCAGGTATATTGTGATGATTTGACACTTAATGTTATTTCAATTGATACATTTTGTTTTCGTGTTACAAGATGGTGGAACAAAAGAGAAATCACCAATTCTTGGTGGTTTAAGTCCTAGGCCTCAGCCATTCTAGACAGACGTCAATCCACTTCAGGAGTTGGCTAGGATCTTCACCGAGTTATTTGGGTCACCTTGTTTAATTCGTTGGGATGAAACCATCTTTGGGGTGGACAATAATGGTGTAACCTTGTACATATCCATGCAAGATGTGCTTGAAATCATCTACGAAAACTAGATGATAAACATTCAGTTATGGATGATGTACGCATACCCTTTTACATGTTATTTTGATAAAATATGTTTTATCAACCACTTTTACTAATATTGATATTAATGCAATAGTTTATAGCACAAGGAATCTTGGTATTTAGGGATTCCTTGAGCCACAAAGTATACAAAAATCTGGAAATGAAAAAACGGACTGCCAAACATGTACAAAGATGAATTAAAGAATCGAGAAAGAAGATTTACTTTGCCCTAGTTGTTCATTCGTAAGTTTCACATATGTATATTTCTTAAGTAATTTAAAGAATATGAGAGTAATGGATTGACTATTTAGGTCCCATTGGCAACTCATGTTTGTTTCTCCGGCGGATAACATAATGGTTTGGTTCTATCCACTGCATCGAAAGTCAAGTTCAAACATGAAACAAGTAGTACAAGGGTATGATTTAATTAAATTTAAATAATACATCACTCTTGTTTGTATAATATGCAAGTGACTAATTTTTTTGGATTTTAGTGCAATTATTGTTTGTAATGTTCTTGGCGAAGATCTACATCCACATCCCATAACTTTTGTTGGATATATCCTAAGGTATTTAATTCAAAATTAAATTTATTAAAATTAGTTTTCGACTTATTTCATGATTTATCTTTAATGAAAGTGCAATAAGCAACAAGGTAGGTGGGAATGTGGATACTATGTGATGCATTGGATGAAAACCATTGCCAGAGTTTGTATCACTGACTCTTGGGAGCAGGTATGAGCATGTTTAAATTGTACATAAAATGATTTTTTAAGTTTCACATAACGATGATTAACAACACTTTTTGTATCTGTATTTCAACTTTTTCAAGACCAAGATTCGTTGGATAGCCAAACAATAGAGCATATTAAAAAAGAATAGACAATATATTTTCTTAGAGTTATAAGTAATTTGTAGATGTATATATATATATATATATATATATATATATATATATATATATATATTGTATATATTATATATATATATATAACTATATATTGTAGATA
>Ga0209489_107614_pt1 | contig 15864 bp, 11 predicted proteins | sample SiratrowhiteBW_FD_187527 | JGI IMG/M metagenome (GOLD analysis project Ga0209489, IMG submission 187527) | Root nodule microbial communities of legume samples collected from California, USA - Siratro white BW (SPAdes) (version 2) | ecosystem: Host-associated > Plants > Roots > Nodule | place... | reverse complement strand
ATATATATACATAAATATATATATATATATATACACACATATATATATATATATACATACATATATATATATATATACATATATATACATACATATACGTACATACATGTATATACATATTATGTTTTAACTGTTGATTTTGATAGATTAGTTGTTAGAAATAATTTTTGGAGTGTTACATTTATGACATCAAAGTAGGTCGAACCTTAGGTGACTTTAGGGTTGTGGGTTCACTTCTGTAGAGTCTTTGTTAGATTTTAGCAACCTTTTATAGTTATCTTGAGTTTTAGAAATTGATCTTAAATATTTCTTTTGTGCCTTATAGAATGGATCCCAGACCTCCTATTCCTCCTCAACCTCCATCTATGATGAGTCGAATTGCCCGAGCAATTGAGGCAATGGCAAGTGCTATTCAACAGCAGAACATGACCATAAATGAAAATCAGCGAGTGATGATATATAAATGGGATGTCACAAGAGCAACTACATCTTCTTGTGTCAGTTAGCCTCAGGAGCATATGGGATTGAATGATTTTCTAATGCATAGCCCATCCATGTTCAGTGGGAATTATACTCCAGACCAAGCAGATTAGTGGATGAGAGAAGTGGAGAAAATCTTTAGGGCAACTTCTGAAGATAAGAAGTTGATCTTTGCTACGTACTTGTTATTTGGTGAAGTAGAGTTCTAATGGATGAGAGCTCAAAAGATGATGGAAGCTAGGGCTGAGTCCATCACCTTGGAGAGCTTCAGGAAGAGATTTTTGGAGAAGTACTTTATAGTGCCAGATTTGGCAAAGAAGCTGAGTTTCTCAAATTGGAACAGAGGGAGATGTCTGTGACTACTTATGTTGCTAGATTTGACTATCTAGCCAAATTCTACACCCAAGCTACCTCTAAGGTTTGGAGGTGTATGAAGTTTGAGGAAGGATTGAAGCATGAACTGAAGAAGGTGATAGCTCATATGTGCATCAAGAAGTTTCTTACATTGGTAAAAAAGGTGAAGATGGTGGAGACTTTTGAGAAAAGTGATGGAAGAGTCATCAGGAATCATGGAGGAGGATCATTTAGTGGGAAGGTCAGGGTACAATCACAAAAGTCGTATGCTAGATCTTCACAGCCTAGAGCAGGAGCAGCTCCACCTTAGTTTAGGCTACAACAACTGTATGGGGGTATCAGATGTTACTTATGTTAGAAGGAGGGGCATTTTGCTAGGGATGGTTCAAGTAGAAAAATGATGGCTCTTGTAGGTGGTTCACAGTAGTTGAAGAATGAGGGCAATAGGCCTGGAGTAACAGGTATAGTGTTTGCTATGTTAGAAATATAACTTACTGAGTTAGACAATCTGATACAAGGTACTTGCTTCATAGTTGGTAGATGTTTGAAAGTTTTGTTGATTCTGGAGGGACACATTCTTTTGTGTCAAAGTTGTGTGTTGATGAGATTGGTCTACCAGTTAGAGTGTTGCATTTTGAACTTGTGGTTTCTACACCAGCATCTAAAACTGTGTGTGTTGAGTGTCCAGTAGTAATGGAGGGGCGTAGATTCAAGATTAACCTGACATGCCTACCTCTTCAGGGGTTAGATGTCATTCTTGGGATGGATTGACTATCTGCTAATCACATTCTCATAGATTATAGTCAGAAGAGGTTAGTGTTCCCTGAAGTTGAAAAGTCAGTTTTGGTTTTTGGTCATCGAGTTATGGCAGAGTTGAGAGATGGGTCAAAATGCTTTATAATTTTTACTCAGATGAAAGTGGAGAATGGAGTGGAGATGGAGTCTATACCTGTGGTGAGTGAGTTTGTGGACATATTTCCAGATGAAATACTTGGATTACCTTCTAAATGAGAAGTTGAGTTCTCAATTGACTCGGTGCCTGGTACAGGACCCATCTTAATGACACCTTATAGAATGGCTCTTGTTGAGCTTAGTGACTTGAAGAAGCAAGTTGAAGAGTTGTTAGAGAAGTAGTTCATTCGACCTGGTGTATCACTGTGGGGAACTCCAGTGTTGTTGGTTAAGAAGAAAGATGGGAGTTCTCGATTGTGTGTGGATTACAAGTAGTTGAATAAGTTGACAATGAAGAAAAAATATCCTTTGTTGAGAATTGATGACTTGATGAATCAGTTGAGTGGAGCAACCGTGTTCTCAAAGATAGACTTGAGGTCGAGGTGCCATCAAATTTCGATGAAAGCTAAAGATGTGCAGAAGATAACTTTCAGATATTGTTATGGGCACTACGAGTATGTGGTGATGCCTTTTGGGGTGACAAATGCTCCAGCTCTATTAATGGATTATATGAATAAAATCTTTCATCATTTCTTAGTTAAGTTTGTTATAATATTTATAGATGACATCCTTATCCACTCAAGGACTAAGGAAGAGGATGAAAAGCATCTGAGGTTGGTTCTGTCGTCCTTTCTTAGATAAGTTTGTTATAATAATTATAAATGACATCCTTATCCACTCAAGGACTAAGGAAGAGGATGGAGAGCATCTGAGGTTGGTGTTGGAGACTTTGAGGGAGAAGCAACTGTATGCCAAACTCTATAAGTGTAAGTTTTGGTTGGAAGATGTGAACTTTTTAGGGCACGTGATTTCAGCTCAAGGGATCTCCGTAGATCCAGCTAAAGTGAAAGCAGTACTACAGTGGGAACGTCTTAAGACAGTTATCTAGATAAGAAGCTTTGTGGGTTTAACTGGCTATTATAGAAGGTTCATTAAAGATTTTTCAAGGATAGCGACACCTTTGACACAACTGACTTGCAAAGATCAACCTTTTGCATGGATCAGTAGGTGTAAGCAAAGTTTTGTGGAGTTGAAGAAAAGGTTGACTAATGCTCCTGTGTCAGTGATTCCTGATACTAGTAAGCCATTTAAAGTTTATTCTGATGCTTCACATCAAGGTTTGCGTGGTGTTTTAATGTAGGAGAAGAAAGTAGTGACCTATGCTTTAAAGCAACTCAAAGTTCATGAGAAGAATTACCCTACTCATGACTTAGAGTTGACAACTGTGGTGTTTACATTGAAGATTTAGAGCAATTGCTTACAAATATTAGATATTATCGTATCAAGTAATTGCTTGACGAAGATGAAGCCAAAGTGGAAGAGTTGCACAAAAGATTTTCAAAGAGACTCAAAAGCTTTAAGATCAAAGAATTTGGAAAAGAAGGAATTCAAATGCATAAAATATAAAAGTTATATAGTCAAGACGTTAAGAATAAATCATATAAGAAGTTTCCTTTAAAGTGTCAGATGCAATGAAGAAGAATAAATTGCACAAGTGAGGCAAAGATCAAGCACAAAAATAATATAGCTCAATGTTCAAATTGCTGCAAAGAAAAAAAGAATTCAAAAGGCTCAATGATGTAATAAAGACACAAAGATCATATCAAAGCTAAAGTTGTCATATATAGCATCTAAGAGAAGAAAAGATAAAGAGAAGAACGAGACTCAGGGAGAAGGAAATAAATACAATAACTCTCAAACATTCAAATTTGAAATGACAAATGAATATTTTAAATTGATTGATCAATTAGAATATACTGAAGATATTCATCAGTATAAACTTTGTCGTTCTAAGAAGATACAAACTTCAAAGGTCGTCATCTCAAAGGCTATATAAATACCTTGTAGATAAAGAGAAAAATATATAAATGGGACAAGACATACGAGAAACACACAAAGAAATACATTACGAGAAATACAAGAGAAATATTGTGAGTGAGTTTATTGTTTATATCTTATTATTGAGCAAAGTATAAAGAGAGTTGCATGTTAAACCATTGTAAATTCTTCACTTTGTGAAGTATGCCCTATGAGTTTTCATTGTTCTCTCTATTGAGACAGTTTTTCTCATTGTTGAGAGATCTTAATCTCAAGGGGAGATTAAGACTGAGTTTGTCTGGAAAAGTGTTGAATACTTGTTGTTTGGAGAGGTGTGAATACTTGTTGCTTGGACAAGTGTGAATACTCACTACTTGGAGAGGTGTAGAATACTCGTTCCTAGAGAGGTGTACTAATACTCATTTTTGGAGAGTTGTAATAATATTTGTTCCTAGAGATGGTGTGAAAAATCGTTTAGTAAAATATCTTAAGCGATTTGCTTAAGGGGACTGTTTGTAGTCCTAGTTATAGGGTGAACTAGTATAGATTTATGTTTTCTTCTCTTTCCTTTAACCTTGCCTTTATATTCCTTTGAATTGTTTATATTTCGTGCTTTGAGTTCAAAGTTCATTCAATCCCACCTTCTAGAGCCAATTGCACCTTCAAAGGCTCTCAGTGGGAATAAAAGGATTCGCAATTACTCTTTTTCTAAATTCCTTATTTATATAAATCTTTCAAGTTGAAGAAAAATAAGAGAAGTAATTGAGAGTTGCAAAAACATTACCAAATTTATTTTTTAAAGCTTTTAGTTCCTAAAACTTAAGAATACTTTTCTTGTTCGTATAACAATCTAGTATAGTGTTTAAATCTTGTATTCATTAAAATATGTGTCTCTTTATCTAATGGACAAAACTTTGTGATATTTTATATCACTTCCTTTATTCATCAAACCCTTACCCAAGAATGGCTGTTTGTTAAACAATACTCATGTTTACCCAAGGAATGACTAAGTGTTTAAATAATACTTGCGTTGTTTTAGTCAAAAGTGGTTTAGCGTTCAAATCATACTTGAGTTATTTTAGCCAAAAGTAGATGAAGTTCAAATAGTACTTGATTGTATCTTTGTAGTGTTAGTTTGCTTAGTAAAATTTGACAAAGTTGATTACTAAGTTTTTTTAGAATTGTTTTGATAGTTTGTCTGCTAGTTCATCAAACATAATATTGTGAAAATATGTCAATTTTTTTAAATACTCATTGAAATCTCCCTTCTTGTGTATTTTACACTTACATATCCATTCACCATATTTATTGTTTAGGCAAGGTCTAGTCTAGTACACATTATCGCTTACGTCAAATTCGCCATTGCATTAGCACAATGCAAGACATGTATTCATTCTCCTCATATGTTAGAGTAGAATTTGTTGAAACCCATATAGTTTAATTCGTATAAAGAGTTTTGATGATTATATATAACGAATGTGTTATGCATGTTATATTGCATGAATTTCTAATATGTTTTATGCAAGTTGTAGCTCACTACACCATGTAGTAGTCAGAACAAAATGTTAAACACTACAAGTTCATGCATTTAACAATTAAATAAGATATAATAAAGTCATAATCATAAATATTTTCTAGAGTTAAAATGAAACAATGATTGATAAGTTTACGTGATTGAAATAACCTTAAATGATTAAGGGCACAAAGTGTAACATATAGAAAAACTATATATTTCACAACATTTATATTAGAACCTTGAAAGGAAATAAAAGAATCGTATAATGAGGTATCAATTTATTTATCATGCTTTTATTGAATATGTTTGAATTATTTTTATGTTAATGAATGAAAGATGAAAGAGAATTCAATACTTATAATGCATCATACAATCAACACAAGTCAAAATTTAATGTTAATTTCTACGTGATTGTAATGGATTCAAAACAAGAATGTAACAACAATCATGCATATGCAACCTATATAAAGACCAAGTTGTAAGAGTAGAAAATATAATGTTATACACAATTTTCTAGTTCTCTAAAGTTGATAATTTCTAGTTTTGTCATATACCTTTTTTTTTCATCTGATTTATTCCATTTCATAGTTTTGGGTTTTTTAGTTTACCTTTAAAATCCTTAGTTTTGTCATATAGTTCACATTTTTATTAACCTTTTGTTTAGCTTAGATTTATTACATATTTCAATTTAAATGTAAACTTTTGGTTTTAATTTAAAAATCTTCGAAAGAATTAAAAAGGAAGTTGATGAAAAGAGTACATAATATTTTATTACTGATACAAGTGAATTAAGAGTGAGCACTTAAAAATTGGAGAGCTCCAACTTTTTTTTTTTAATTGTGCTAACCATTTTTGTATGTTAGTTCCTTGTTTTTCTAACCTTTTCAAAGCATGAGTTAATTTGAAGATGATTTTCTAAAAAAACTTATTTCAAGATTATAAAAGTTAGAAAGAATTTTGTGATTATATAAATTATTTGAAAATAAGGAACATAATCATAAAGATACATCAAGTTCAAAGATTAAAATTAGTTCCATTAGATGTTCCAAATGTGAAGGTTATAAACATATTTTATTTTTATCAAATGTTCTAATGGAAAACCAATAACTAAGCAATATATTATGATTATTACAAATACTTGAGAGAGAATAAAACATTAAGAAACTAGAAAAGATAGAAAAATAAAGATTTGAAAGAAAATATGAAGAATGAATGAAGAATGAGGAAGAGTTTAGAAAAAAAAAAGGAAAAAAAAAAAAAAAAAAAAAAAAAAAAAAAAACAAGAAGAAGAGCAAGCTTATAGAAAATCAAAAAAAGAAAAGAGAGAAAGTGCAAAAAGAGGAAATAAAAAAGTGAGCTTAAAAAGAAATACGAGGGAAAGAATGTTAGAAAAATAAAGAAGAAAAGAAGAAGAGATGTTTTTTAAGTGTGACATGATTGAGAAAAAAAAACTTGAAGGAGGGACTGTAAAATTTTGATATCTTTTTCTATTTCAAATTATGAATCTATTTTTTTTTTCAAATTACTAGTCATGTGAATCATTTTACTTTGTTGCCTAAGAAAGAGTTGTATATTACAAAATAATGATAAAAATAATTTGAAAAAAGAAGATAAAAGAAAATTCAAGCTTAAAGATAGATGTAAATGTTTTAAATATTAAGTCATTTAGTTTTAAAATTGATAATAATTGTACTAACTTAGATGGACATTTCTATTTGAATTTTGTTGTTTTTGTGGAAAATTTTGTATGTAATTACTTACAAATACTTCCATATGAATTTACTTACAAATTTTGAAAATTTGTAGGTAACAATTACCTACACCCAATTTACTTTCACTTTTTTTTTTCATGTGTAATTCGTATGTAACTTTATTTTATTGATAAATTTCTTCTATTACCTATAGAGGTAATAACAAGTTTTCTTGTAGTAACGTTGAATTTCATTGCAGCTTTAAGAGTTGATTGAGTTGCTAGGGGTTTACTTGGGTGATGTCACAACAAAGATAAGATACTGTCGTGGTGCACGCGTTAGACTCATTTAGCTTTAGGAGGTATATAAGGAGCTTTGTGTCCATAAAGATGGGACTGTGTTGTAAGGTTTTATTTGTTACACCTTGTGGGATGCACAATATTTTATGAAAAAAGTATGATATTAATTATCATGTTGTACTTGTAGTTGTTAACAATTTGTGGATTTATGGTGGATACTGATGGAGAGTTGTTGCACCGATCATGTATGACTCACATCATTAACTACTTTATTTCAGTTCTACATTCTCTTTATGATCTTTTGTATGAATATCTAACATTGTACATTTGTTTTATTATCATGACATTCTCCTCATTGTTCTTTTTTTAATGTAAGTAATATTTTGTTTTATTATCATATCATTCTCCTCATTGTTCTTTTTTTAATGTAAGTAATATGCTTGTCGACTTCACTATGATTTTAGTCATGTCAACAAGTATGAAATGTTCGTTAGATTTTAATATGCTAGTATAAGGGTGACCAAATATTATATCAACCAATTCATGATTATGACACCCACATATTACCTTCAACACTCGCCCTTTTCCATTGCAAACTAGTTTATCCAACAATTTAAAAAGACAATAACATTCTCTTGTACTAGTTACAGTGACCTCCAAATCATGTTTGTATTTCTTATACTTATTGCCCCCTTCAAAATCTAACAACACGTATGTCTTTATCATTTGCTTTATTAGACCACAAAAGGATAATTACAAAACTAAGTCAACAGGTTACCAATTAAAGTAAGTCATCTCAAATACCTACATAAATAATTACATAAACACATATCATAAGTATATGTCCTATGTCACATTTTTTACACAAAGGTTATGAATTTCAACTTACCTCATCTATTGTAAAAAGGTGAACGCAATCTTCTCCAACCAATTCATTTTTAGTTGTCACAAACTTGATAATATCATACGTATCCATATTAGATAATTTATCTATTTCATCAAATATTTTCATCCAAAATTAAAATTTTATCTCCATATTCAATAATCGTTGCTATGATATATATAGAGTGAGTATAACAATATAATTATCAGACTATGTTGCGATTATATGATATAAAAATATACTTAAAAACAAAATGTTATAATAAATAAAAAATATTTGTATTTGAATTATATAATCTAGAAATTTGTATTATAATAATATAAATTTGTGTTTCATAATATATAATTTAAAATATAAATTTGTATTTCAAATAAAATATTTAAAATTTTTAAAAATCTATGTTTTCCGTTTCAAATTATATAATTCAAGAGGCTTGAAGATTTATTTTTTATCCAAAATGTTCTTCTTAATCCATAAACTTTGAAGGGTTCTTTCATAATCATCACCTTCATTCAAAAGGAAAATGTTTTGTTTTTGTCCGATCAGTAAGTATACTTGTTTTTTCTTTTTGAACAAGCTTATATTTATTGTTATTATATTAACAATAACCAAATGTGGTATTGATGGTATATCAATTTCTATTCTAATAGAATTATTCGTTAGCATGATATATTACTGGTATTATACATCCTCAATATTTATATTAACAATCTAACAGTTGTTATATAAAGTTTATATCAATTAAGATAACCTTAACATCAAATCATTACTAGCTAAATGATATTTTTTTTTAAAAAAGTTAAATGAACTAGGTCCAAGAGATTCATAATATACTTCAAGCCTTAAGGTTAAAAAAACGCTTAAAGCGATACATAAAATTACTTATTAGAAAATTCAAGTTCAAATCTTAGTAATATTATTTGGGTACAGAATAATCCATGTTGCTTCAAGAATACTTATCTTATATCAACTATCATAATAACAAATTTCTAAATTTGTTATCTTTGTGTAGTATCATATCAATCCTTATTAATTGCAATCAACATTTATTCCATAATACTTTTATTTTATAGGACATACTACATTAGAACTTCCTTCATCCTTTTCCAAGTATAAGGAATGATGAAGTTTACACTTCTCTAACTGCAGATTCTACCTTTTATTATTATTATTATTATTATTATTATTATTATTATTATTATTATTATTATTATTATTATTATTATCTATATTAAAAAATAGTTTTTACATCACATTTATGAAGTAAATCATGTAATAAATTTTAAATAAGTTAGACTGTTTATATATAGTTATAAATTGAAATATTTTTTTAAAATCAATTTTAGTTAAAATCGATTTAATGTGTGTATATTAAATGAGTTAAACTTATAACCGTTGTAAATATAATACATATTGAATCAATTTTATAAAAAAATATCTCTTTCACGAGCAAGCTCTTAAGAAATTTTCAGATTTTTTCTATCAAATTAATTAATACACCAAAATTAAAGATATTAGTTAAAAATTAAATGTTTTGAATTTATACATTTTTTTAAAAATTACACGTGTCTTCTGTCAAAACTTAAGAACTCTAAAATTCAATTCACATCACCCTTATTCTTACTACAAATCAAATTCTCACCTTTATCTTTTTATTTTATGAAAAAAGAACAAGTTAAGAACATAATCTATACACAACCAAAATTAGCAAGATATGATTTTAATTATGACAAAATTGCGGCAAAACCAAAACCAAAATTCATTTAATGTTCTACCCGACAAGTATGTATGTATCTTACTATTGAAAATTCTATCTACACTCTAAATATCCCATCCATGATCAAGATCTAGGGAATCAAATCTATTACTACTTACCATCACAAACCATACTAAGCTGTCGAGACTATGACATTATATGTGCATTTCACAATTCACTCACATAAAGCCTTGTTTTCCCCCCTTATTCCAAAATCCCTTTTGATCAATTATAGTACAAGTTCATGCATTCATGTTCCCCAATTAGCTAGGGTTGCCTCCCCTTCCTTACGTGTAAGTCACTAAATCTAAGACATTCTGGTAGACACCACACCCTTAAGTGTGCTTTAGATGCCTACCCAATTCCAAACCCTTATGAATTCAATTATGAGTACTAAGGTGTTTGAGGTGATGGTGCATCATCATGATCATGATCATGATTGCCAATCTGTAATAAGGGTCCCCCACCCTTTGCTTCAAACCTCTTCTTCCCATCACACTAGACCATAGGGGTTTTGAGATTGGGATCAAAGGCTGCAACACTTTATTTGTGTCCACCATTTTTGTTTGAAGGCTTTTCATAAGGGTAATAAATACATTCTTTTAATGTTGTGGGTTAAATCATTAATGTCATTCCTCTCTATTTATTCAACTAGTTCAATTTGATCTTTTTATCATTAAAACATCTAATTTAGTACCTCAATTTTCAAAATCAATGCAATGTTGTCCTTTCTTTAAGCTTTATTTAGATTACTTACAATCTATGCTTACAAAAGGTATTTTTTATTTGAAGTCTACATGTAATCTTTATTTCAAGCTAGTAATGTTATTTTTCAGAATATCGACTAGGAAAAAAGTTATATACAAAATTAAATATTTTAGATTTAAATATATTTTTAATTGATAATATATATCAAATTTTGCTTCTACTTCGTAATAAACTTTTTTTTTTAATTTTCCGTTCCTAATAAAATTTATTGTTTTATTTTAATTTTCGATTTAGATAGCGTTTTGAATAATAAAATAAGGTGACCTAGATAGAACTTTTGAGATTAAAAAAATAGAATAGAAAAATTAGAGAAGGAAAAGCTAATTTTTTCATTAGAGTTCATTGACAAAATTTGTTAACTTATCACGAGCAAAAATATGTATTCAAGTAACTTCTTATTAAATGATAAATGGATCAAATTAAAACAGTCAAAATAAGTAGAGAAACTAATATATATTAAAATTAATAATTTTTAATCATATAATATTGAAAACTTCTCACTTTTTATTTTCTGTGAGAATCACAAAGAGCAAGCAGAAGAGGATGTATGTGGGTAAAGGATGGATGGGGCAGTGTTGAGTATTATTGGTTCATCTGGATTTTGGCACAAGATTCCTACAATGTTATTGGTTTTTCTGCTTTTGGTTTTTCCTCACATGGCAAGTGGCCTAATAAGGAAGTGAAAAGCATATTAAATTAATATTATATATTAAATGTGATTTGAAAAAAGGTGATAGAAAGAGTTGACAAGGATTTGGTGGTGGTGGCTGTTTTGTTTCAACCTCCTCTCATATAATGGCTGGGCCATTGACTTTGAAAAGATGGAATGGATAGGATCATCCCAGAGATTTCACTTTATTAATTCATTCCCAAACATTTTTCACTGTTGATCTTGAATTGATATACTTTTCAAATCAATGTCTATTAGTGTCTCCTTTTAAGAAAATTATTTTTGGGTATTTTTTATTTGTGGAAATAAGAAATTAGGAATACATATTTTAGATTTGTTAGAAATGGCTTTTAGATATGGGATATATCTAAGAAATTTCACTTTTGTAATCTTTTATATTTGTTAGAAGATTATACATCTTTAGGTGTTTATCTTTGATTGAATGTACTTTTCAAATCAATGTCTATTCTTGTTTCCTTTTCAAAAAAAAATTATTTCTGAGTATTTTTTTTTTGTTTGGAAATAAGAAATTAGGAATACATATTTTATATTTGTTAGAAGATTATATAAATGGATTTTAGATACTTTTATTTTAGAAAATGTATTTTCTTGTTTTAAATAGTTTTTTCTGCTTCTACTAAAGAATGAAAACAGAGGAGAAGGTGAAAGAAAAAAGGGAAAGGAACATGGTACGTAGGGATGGCAGTTTCTTTTTTTTTTTTTTTTCTTTTTTTAAAAAAAGTTAGGCAGTTAATTAATGGTGTGAAGTCGAATTCTGGGATTCGTCCTTTGTAATCTGCTTCGGAAAATTGCCCAAAATCGAGTTCAGTTCTATTAAATCTTATTAAGACATAATTAATAAAATTTGACTATTTAATATGAATTAACATTAACATTTTTTAATTTCATTTTTAACAAAACTTATTATTTTTAGCAGCACCATGATCAAAGTCACATCCACAATAATAATCTATAATAACAAAATTAATCTAAGATGATCTTAGAATTAATTTCGAAGAAAAATTAGAAAATCCAGATTACATACTTAAATAAACTTTAATTCTAAATTAATTTTATTAATCGACTTTATATTTATATTACTATGTGTAAATGTTATATTTGAATAATATTTATCACTTTCAACTATCACAACTAACTTGAATGTCGAAAAATCTTATATAAGTACGACCCTCTTTATCTCAAACCTAAAAAAGTAATTGTGAATTGAAATAATAAGATTATGGTGAAAGACTAGAAGGAGGAAGACTCTTGGCCTATAACTCGAAGGTTAAACCAAGAAACTCCCATTGAGGAGATCTTGTGTGGTTAATATGAGAAGTAAAGCTATAAAGAATGATGATAAATTCTTGACAAATTGAAAATGGACATTTCATATTCATGATGAAGTGAAGCATGGAGCGTATAGACTTGAACACTTCTGATAAGTATATTTCTATTCACACTTAGAGTATTTAACTTTGACTTTCTTAGACTGAAATTGGGAATAAATTCATTGTTTTAAATAAGATTTACCCAATCAGAATTAATTGAACCTTAATTAAGATTATTGGTTAAACTTGGATTGTAAGCATCTTCTCTTATTTTTCTTGTTTATAATTATTTGCACATATTTTATGGGCTTCAAAATCTAATCAAATCTTTTACCAATATATTATTCAAATTTTCTATAAAGATGATCATCTACAATTCCTACTTGATTTAGAAAAAAATCTCCTTCAAATATTCTGCAATATCTTTTGCAGCATATTCAATTATTATGAGTGATATCTAGAACAAAAACAAAATATCTGAAAGAAATTGACAGATGGAAAATCTACAAATTTATTAGAAAGAAGATATTTACAAAATTAATCTTTGACACATGAGAAAACATCTGATAATTGCAAAGACAATATCTGATAATTAATTCTGAGTCAATTTCTTGAAGAAAAGGAGATTATAAATAGAGGTTGGAGAAGGCATGAAGGACACAATGTTCAATAGTAAAATCTCTAGTTTTATTTTCTTTGTAATTCTTGTACTTTCGTCATGGAATGCTAAACTCCTTTGGGTTGATTCTCTTGTGATTTCATGATAAATTATGAGGCTTCTGTTTAATAAAGTTTTGTTCTTTACATTCTCTGTAACATTTGTTCTATATTATTAGTCTTTTTGAATTCTATGTTTTTGAAAAAATAATTATTTTTTAATGCTTGTTGAGAATTCAATTATTTTTCCTTGATTAGATTTCTTAGTTAATTCTCTTAGTCTTAATCAATTTCTTATACACTTAGTCAAGAGATAAAAGATATACATCTCATTTAGTAGACGCTTGGAGACAAGGTGAGATATTAAATATATCAGTAGGCGCTTGTTTTGCTGATAAGATTCCATTGAATTTGATTGACACTTGTTTGGTTGAGTTCAACTATTTGAAGATAATTGAAGGATAATAATCTTAAGAAAACCAAGGAAGAATTTGTTGTGAAAGAATTTGAGAGTCAATCTATTCTCTTTATTAGTTTTAATCATCTTTTTAATTTTCTGCACAACAATCCTTAAAAAAACCCCTATTTCTTTTATTGTTATTACTAACTTTCCTTGTTGCAAATAAGTAGTTAACATTGATTTTATGAATTTATTATTGGATTCGTTGAGAGACGACTTGGGGTTAACTTTCCCTATCTATACTATCATCTCTTTGGTGTTAAACAATCTAACACTACGCTAGGCAATCAACACTGGAATTCTTTTAATTTTCTTGTGAAACTACAATAATCAAATTTGTATAGACTCAAGCACATCTCAAGTAAATAAGTGCTGAAAAATGTGACGCATCAACTCTTCTTGATAAATGTCTTTATTGATGTTGAGCTTGACGTCATCAATAGAAACACTATAAAAGAAGGTTTCCTGATGAAAACATGGTTGAAACCCTATTTGTGAACATCAAAGACATATTGTTGGAACTTTAGTAGCTCAATCTCGACATTCTCCTCCTTCTCTTTCTTGGTCTTAGACTCATCATGCACAAGGGTCATCTGGGCTTTGTTCAAGGTCCTTCATATCGGTAATAAGCTTGTTCTTCTTTTACTTTGAAATGAGGCACCAAGTCTTCCATGATGCCCTATCAGCAACCATTACATCACAATCAACCTCCATCTTCTTCACTCAAGTAATGAGTTGGTGCCAAAAGCAGCTTTTAAAGAGTTGGCTAACTCTACCATCTCGTCCTACAACTTCTTAACCTTGGATGCAAAACCTTTAGAGGCCTCAAAACCAATCACTTGAGACAATGCAAGAATTTTGCTTTGCATTTTGAAGCTACGCCCCCTTTCTTGGTTATAGTATGGGAAATGTTAATTTTCTTTAGAAAATACAAGAAACTACCAAGTAATAGGGTGGTGACGTATGTCCCGGCATTAGAGGATGATGGTTGGGATCTCTTCAAAGACCTCCGAGGAGAGGCATGTCTCTTCGAAGACTTGTTATTGTCCTTCCTTTTTTGCTTTTTCTTGTCGGCAGGAGGAGGAAGTAGGTCAGCAGCCAAAAGCATGCCTGATCGGGGTTAGAGAAGTAAAAGGTTTCTTCAAAGACTTCTTGGCAACCTTCCAATATTGTTGTCGCAGATGTTTCAAAACTTGCTTAAAATCTAACAAAATTTGAGGCATGACTCCTAAAAATCAATAATGCATTCAACAAAGTTAACACTGACCATAGAAAATAAACCAAAAACTACACATATTGGTAAAATCAACTCATTACTAAGGGGAAAGGTAAATGACAAGAATCTTTCGGGTGGGTAGTCTTCTCAACAACTAATCTAGAACCTCAAAGACCTTGCTAACTCTAAGGTCATCATCGACCTTCACCAACTATGGTACCGAATAGGGTTCCGAGTACAATACAAAGGAAATTTTGGTTTGTCCTCGTCATACAAAAATTGATGACCCTGGGGCTCTACTATAATCTTGAAAATCCACCTTGAAATTTTTATGTGACAAGTTTTAAAGGACAAGGAGATATGTCCCTGGCTGACCGACCAATGATAGTTAATCCACCGAATCAGTCAATTGAGCACTATAGTAACAGATGAAAACTTGAGGGGAAGGTTTCAAATGAAACATCTTACATTGAATGGGGCAACATTCAAGACTTAGAGAACACCTCGTGAACTCATCAAAAGGGAAACACACGTGCATCCATGAACCTACACGCATACATATAGAAAAATTTTCATGGAGCATCTTCTCGGCCATGACACATATTCCACCCTTAAATTATGATGAATCAGTAAACACCACTCCCTTTAAAGATCATGTCCCTACATCTTCAAATTCAATTATCATGTCGCATGCCAAAGAGATGATACATAACACCTTTCAATTTCAGAGTGTTATCATTGCTCAAGAGTTGTGTGATATAATTTAGAAGTTGAATCATAAACTTGATGTGTTAAATGATAAGTCTCGCAATAATGATGTTTTCTACGATGAACCATTTTCAATGATGACAAAACAGGGAGACACAATTTGGATGACATTTGTTTTGAGAGAAGATATTAAAGGATGATTGTTATTGTTGTTTTGAGGGTTAATAAGTTTCTTGAGAGTTTTTGGTTTGGTTGTTGATGTTTCTATTTTAAGATTTTTTTTTTTTTTTTTTTTTTTTTTTTTTT
>Ga0209489_107612_pt1 | contig 15872 bp, 4 predicted proteins | sample SiratrowhiteBW_FD_187527 | JGI IMG/M metagenome (GOLD analysis project Ga0209489, IMG submission 187527) | Root nodule microbial communities of legume samples collected from California, USA - Siratro white BW (SPAdes) (version 2) | ecosystem: Host-associated > Plants > Roots > Nodule | place: USA... | reverse complement strand
TATATATATATATATATATTTCTCTTGATTTAATTATATGTATTTTTAAATAGAACTGTAAGATAACTGACTTTAAAATAAATAATATAGTAGACAATATTGTAATTGATTCTGACAATATTATTAAAAAAATTGAAATTAAAACAATAATATTGTCATGAAAAAAAAATAAAGAAGTTAAGATGGCTTCTATATCACTTGGATGATTTGTACTTGTACACTCAAAATTATTTAAAACCAATTACCAATTATAGTTTATATATATTTTCTCTCTTTATCTACTAAAAAATTTTAAGAGTAAAATTATTACGAAAGAGAATTAAAACTTAAAACACAATACTTAATTTATTAACTGACCTAACATTTTATCTTAAGGATTTGAAATACGATATAATGATAATGATAATAAAAAAAATCTTCATATTATAAAAAATCCTTTTTTATTATATTATTCACATATCATTAAGCATATGCGTATTTATCCGAAAAACATTGAAAAATTGTTTTGCTTGCACGTGAGTTAGGTGGCTTAACAAATCGAGGAGATGCTCAAGTCATTAATTAAAATAAGTACAAAAGGAATTATTAACACATGTAATCAAAATTTAAATATGAATTGGTTACAGTTTACGATAATTTTTACTTTAGTAAGTTGTAACCTTTTAAAATGCGCATTGAGAGAGCATCTAATAGGTAATTGCCATCATTATTAATTATAGCGTTACAGAATTCATTGATATTTATACACTTGGATATTAATTTTTTGCACTCTTTTATTGAGAATAGAGATGTCTTAATTAGGGATGTTTAATTAACTAATTACAATCGAGGAGAATAAAATGCCAATAATTTTAAAGATAACTCTAAAACCATAGTATAAATTAATAACAAATATAACGTCACAAATCAAATTAATGAAGTTTCTGAATCCTTTTGATACTGTTTAAGACAGGGGAATGTTGAAAGGGACTAGATAATTATTAGGGCAACCATTAATGTATCTAATTTGTAGAAGTTGAGGATGATAAGATGTAATGGGTTATGCAGCTAATGTTTTTACTTTGATGGTGACCCTTTTACAAAATACACCTTATATCTTAAAAATATAAAAAAAAATCCGTTTCTTTTATATTCAACACGAAAAAATTTATACTATGTCAAATTTTGATTTTATAAATAAAAATATAATAAATCAGATTATAGTAAAAGCAATCAATTAGATACCTTTTGTAAAATAGTAATTGAAAAAGTTGTCATGGTAAAAAAATTATAATAGTACCAGTAGTTAACAATGGTTAAATCTTCATCTTACTATTATTTATAATAATCCTTTCCACCGTAACACGGACTTTAAAATAAAATTCGTTATTAAAAATAATTTAGACATAAGTTTTAATTACATTAAACAAGTTAAAAATAATTATGTTGCATTTCTATTTTTGTTAATAAAGATAGTTGGTAACTTTGCATCTTTTAAAGAAAGTTATTATATGTAAATGGATAAGATTATTACAAATAAAAAAAATACTTATATTATATTTTAAAAAATTAAATATTTAAGATCAAAGTTTAAAACTTTATTGATTAGAATCAGTTAGTTTTGGAAAAAAATTTGATTATTAAAACACAAACAATTTGGGTTTGTAGTGATATAAGTTCCTCAATGAATTTATATTTACTTCTCACGATAAAATTTTAATACCACTGGTGCCGATAACTTATTAATAAAGTAACATTAATTTAAGATCAGTAACCTGCTTAACTAAATTGTAAAATCAACTTAAAATTTGGATAAAGGAATTCAAAAACTGATAAAAAGTTAAAGAAAAAAAAAACAGTTTATAGTAGATCAATAGATCAATGAAAATGATTGATACAGTATCATTTTATTTTTTTTAGAAAATAAAATAAACTTAAAAAAATATATTTTTTTTCTGAATATAAGCATGTTATTAATAACATTAATGTCTATTATTGAAACTTTTACTTAAATATATATGATATATTTAGATTAAATTTTGTATATTTCAAATATTAAAAACTTGTAGTGTAAATTAATATTATTTTTTATCATTTAATTGTCATTTTATTGATACTAAATTAATTCCTATTGAATCATTAAACTTTAAATGGTTCTCTTTATGGGTTTGTTTTTTCAAAACTAGAAACTGGAACAAGTTTAGAAGGTATAATTAATGAGTGAGATTGTTAGATATATTTTAGAAAACAATATTTATTGTACTTTTAACTCTTTGTTTAATTCTTTAAAAAAATAATTAAAAATGACTTATTTTAAATTATTTGGAGTAGTTTATCGAAGTAAATTAGCGTAAAATTATTTTAAAAATCACAGAGAGATCTATTAAATAAAAAATGATTTTCACAATGACAATCAAATATATATAATTTTTTTTTTATAAAAAGGACTTATTTTTTCTTATTTTAATATGAAAAAACAGGTTATGTTTTAAGTTAAAAAACTGATCCTCTGTAAGAGGTTTTAAGCATGGTTGTGTCTCCATCGAAAACAAAGAAACCTTAAAAAGTAAAAACGTTAGACACTAATAATAAGAAGAATAATAATAATGAAAATAATAATTGAAAAGGGTAAAAGCAAGGAAGTGCAAAGGTGTGAGAAGAAAGGAGGAATGATGAAGAGAAGAGGTGACTGATATCATTCATTCACTGCAGCAGGAGCAGCACCACCGCAGCAAACACACACCAAAGAAAAAGAAAACCTTTGGATCCCAAAAAAGCCATCTTTTTTCCCACCCCACTTTCTCTCTTCCCAAACACCGCCGTATTTCTCTTTCTCCTTTCATTTATCCCTCCCATGCCATACTCCTCTTCAATTCCCCTTTTTTAATCTTATCTCTCTTCTCTCTAACCCCTTCTTCCATAAAAGTGACACATCAAGACTTGTTGCTGTTGGAGAGCAAAAGGGTCTCATTTACTTTCTCTCCCACACTCATTTTTCTCTTCCGTGATTGCACTCTCTCCGATGGGAGCTCGTTGCTCTAAATTCTCTCTCTGCTGGTGGCCTTCCCACGTCAAATCAAACCTCCATGATTTGTCTGATAATGGTGACTTTCCTTTCCTACTTCACTGGGAACACACTAAAACAAAAGAAAGAAGGGATTTTTAATTTGAATACTAACTTCATTTCTGCTTTTGATTTCTGGGTACAGATGATGATGCGAAGAGGAATGAGAAGGATCCTTGGGGAGGGTTCAGTGAGTACAGTTTGGATCAGCTGAGAGTTGCCACCTCAGGATTCTCACCAGACAACATTGTCTCGGAACACGGTGAGAAGGCTCCAAATGTTGTCTACAAAGGGACGCTTGAGGATGATAGGTTGGTTGCTGTGAAGCGCTTCAATAAGTCTGCTTGGCCTGATTCTCGACAATTCCTAGTTCGTGCTACTGCTTCTGCTTCTGCTTTTTGCTTTTTCTTGCTGTGTGTGTGTGTGTGTGTGGTGTTAGTGGAGTTTTATGTCTGATTTTGGTGTCTTGTTTGCTTGGACTTTTCAGGAGGAGGCACGTGCTGTGGGGCAGCTGAGGAATGAAAGATTGGCTAACTTGGTTGGTTGCTGCTGTGAGGGAGAAGAGAGATTACTTGTTGCAGAGTTCATGCCCAATGAAACTCTCTCTAAACACCTTTTTCATTGTGAGTTTTCTATTTATTTTATTTTTATGTGTTTTATTTTTGTTCAGCAATCAACAGAAGAGAAGATCTAATTTGATGTCATTTAGTTAAACCCCTTTGGCATTTTCAATATTTTGCTTTGGGAACTACATCAGGAGTCAAATTTGAGGGATGTGCTCTCTCAAATTTGTCCCCGTGTTTGTTGACGCGGTTTATGAAATATCGTTCCCATTTAATCCCCTGATTTTGTGACTTGAATGAACTGCTCTGGCAGGGGAAGCCCAGCCTATGAAATGGGCAATGAGGCTGAGGGTGGCCTTGTATTTAGCTCAAGCTTTGGAATACTGCAGCAGTAAAGGAAGGGCATTGTACCATGATCTTAATGCTTATAGAATTTTGTTTGATCAGGTACTTCAGCTTTTAACCTCTTTTTTGCCTGTCATTATATTTTGACTACTTATGTGGTGCCATTGGTGGACAGGAAGGCAACCCTAGACTCTCTTGTTTTGGACTCATGAAAAACAGTAGGGATGGCAGAAGCTATAGTACAAATTTGGCCTTCACACCTCCAGAGTACTTGAGGACAGGTAATATATAGCCTTTTCTTCAATGTTGTATTCCTTGGGGCTAAAGGACCCTTTTGTTAATTTCGTGCCTTCTGGTTTTTTAAATTCCCTAATTGAGCTAATGTGTGATTAAAACTTGGCAGGAAGAATCACTGCTGAAAGTGTAGTCTACAGTTTTGGCACCCTATTGCTTGATCTTCTGAGTGGAAAGCATATTCCACCGAGTCATGTACATTCCATCTTTCCCATTTCGTGTTCATTTTAATTTAAGGTGGCATTGGGTTTAGTAAATATTTGACCTTTAGAATTTCAGCTCTTTATGGTTGGATTTCACTAGATTTGCAGTAACATCATGTGATGGTTTGGTTTAAAATGATTATATTGTATATAGTGTTTCATAAATAAAGAGGTTGTATAATCCCTTTACATGCAGGCACTTGACCTTATCCGAGGCAAAAATTTTCTGTTGCTGATGGACTCATGTTTGGAAGGTCATTTTTCAAATGATGATGGAACTGAGTTAGTGAGATTAGCGTCGCGTTGTTTACAATATGAACCTCGTGAGAGACCAAATGTTAAGTCGCTTGTGACTGCTCTGACCCCTCTTCAGAAAGAAACTTCGGTATGCCCTTCTTTTTGTCTCAAGTTATTCTATTACAATTCAATCAAGTATCGAAGTTTACTTGGCTGATATGTATATATCAATGAAGCCAGTTGGAATCATGGAAACGTATTTGGTTTAAAGCTTGTGGTATTTAGCAGGTACAGTCATATGTTTTAATGGGCATACCAGATCGAAGTATGTCATCAAAGGAAACAATTTCGTTAACACCTTTTGGTGACGCTTGTTCCAGAAGAGATCTGACTGCAGTACATGAGATTCTGGATAAAGTGGGCTACAAGGATGATGAAGATGTTGCAAATGAGGTAATTCATAGGTTCTATTTCTTCCTCTACTTAGACTTTTATTCCGAGAGTATTTCTTTTTGCCTACACAATTTTGAAACCTGTTTGATGTCAGATCTGTTGTTTGAAAATTTAGTTTAACCACGCTCGTACACACACACATTGAGTAAATCCTATGTTCTGGTTTTCAGAGTGTAAGTTAACTATCTCTGAGTTTCTTCCAATTGGTTCAGTTGCTTTTAGATCACTGTTTAATGAAGTGGCAAATGCTTTTTCACTGTGTTGAAAATGGCTACACGAAATTTGGTCTATATATATGGCGTGACATTTTGCTAAAAAGACACTGGTCATTGGTAACTAAAGACATTTGGAATCTTTCATATCCATGACAGTTTACCTTTGCATATCTTCATTCTAATGCATCTTCTGATTCTGGTTCTGCTTTTTTAATGCCACCAGTTTAGAGAAACAAATTCTGTAGTATGACAAACAAAGTGGTTTTTGCTAATTTTTTTGTAGTTCATAGCAGAGCTGGACCTTCCTTGTAAAATGCTATTTATGGATTTGTATTGTGTCTCCTTTCATGTTGTCACAGCTTTCCTTCCAAATGTGGACAAATCAAATACAAGACACTCTAAATTCGAAGAAGCAAGGCGATTCTGCTTTCCATGCTAGAGACTTCTCTACAGCCATTGAATGCTATACACAAGTAAGTCAATTAGAAAGTTAGGAATTGGTTATCAAGAAAAAAAATTCACGATTCTTGTTAACTTTCTTTTGCTAGAGACTTTTCTACAGCCATTGAATGCTAACTTTCTTTTGCTAGAAAGAGTTTCACGATTCTTGTTGTGTGTAGTTCATCGATGGTGGAACCATGGTATCACCTACCGTGTATGCGAGACGCTGCTTATGCTATCTGATGAATGACATGGCACAAGAAGCACTAGGAGATGCCATGCAAGCTCAATCAATATCTTCAACCTGGCCCACTGCATACTATCTTCAAGCAGCTGCTCTCTTCAGCCTTGGCATGGACAATGATGCACAGGAAAGTCTTAAAGATGGAACAACACTGGAAACCAGGAAGTATAGAAACTGAAACTGTATAGTCTTTTTCTCTCTTCTACTTCCCCTCATTGATCAAGCGAAATTTTTATATATCACTCTTAGTTGTATGTAATTTATATATGCTTTTTAGACTCTTCCGATGACTCTATGGCCTCCCTGCATTCTCTTGTATTTTTGGTCCAATGATGTGAATCTCATTGCTCAGATTCTCCTAAAAGATGTCCTATTTCCCACCTAATTTCTTAACAAGTTCACGAACAAGTAAATATTAGTATTTTTCACGTCTTCAACAACTATGCGTGTAATTTGTCAGTAACTAATAACTAGCACACTACGTACTGGTCTATTTTTATTTGATATGATGTTTCATGATACCATAATTCGCAGAAGTTTCAAACGATGTGATGGCTAGTTCTAGTTTCACACTAAAATGTTTTGCTGGTAAATTAGTAGTTTAGTCACATTCAGAACAAATTTAAAAGCAATAGAGAATTGTATCATGAAGAAGAAAGCAGTAACCGTGATAATATATATGAAACATTATCCACTTGCCTCAACATAAACTGTTACAAATCAATAGGTGTCTGTTAAATATACCATAATAGTTGAAGCCAAAATACAAAATAAAAAAAAAAAAAAAATGCGTAAAGAAATCCTCTATGAGAAGATGGTAATAAGTAAAGATTTTGAGTCAGACTATGACAAATGTATCAGCAGGGCACAAAGTCTGTAAATGGAAATTTATTCAGTGTCAGAGCCAACTGACAAACACGAAAAAACATGTGAAGGATACTTAAATTCATGTAAGGCATTCCATTTTGACCGAACTGAACCTGTTTTTGCCCCAGGACCTATTTTTTCATATTTAATGTTGCTAAATAAAGTATCACAAAAAAGGATGAATGAGCAGAATTAAACATGTCTTGTACCTAAAGTTGCAGATTTAATTCCTCAATCTCAAAATGTGGCAAGCTTTTTCTAAGAACCTTGAATCTGGAAAATTTTCCCATCTCTACCTTCTCACACTAAAATTCATGTACCAAAAAAGGATTAGAGAAAAAAGATAAAATTATGTTTTTTCTTAGATTTTTGCATAGCAGATGCATCTTTGACAAATTCTTCCTGCACCCTAATATCTTCTTCCTGCACCTTAATATAAATTTTTAATTCCACAACTGACCCTATCCGGTTCATACGGGACAAAAAAATAAGAACCGAATGACACTCCCATCCGGTTCACATTTCAAAAAAAATGACAACCGGATAAGTATGTCATCCGGTTGTCATTTCAAAATAAAATGACAACCGGATGACACCCCATCCGGTTGTCATTTAAAAAAAATTCATTTTATTTGGAAATGACAATCGGATAACATACTCATCCGGTTATCATTTTGATTTTGAAATGACAACCGGATGGGGCTGTCATCCGGTTCTCATTTCCAAATCAAAATGAGAACCGGATGGAACCCATCCGGTTCTCATACATCAAATCGGAGACAAATTCTTCCTGCACCTTAATACACGCTTCCTGCACCCTAATACAAATTTTTTAATTCCATAAATACCCTAATATAAGAAGCACACCCATCCGGTTCATAATGTAAAAAAAAAGAAAACCGGATGGCATCCCATCCGGATGTCACTTTTAAAAAATTTAACAACCGGATGAGTATGTCATCCGGTTGTCATTTCAAAATAAAATAAGAACCGGATGACATCCCATCCGGGTTTTATTTTAACTTCATCTGTTTCCAAATCTTTGATTAATCCTTCAAACAAGCAATAAGTAAGTAATTTTTTGTGTTTATTAGCAATTAGTAAGTGATATTGCTGATTAGAGTAGTTGATTTGGGGTTTAGGCGTTGTCAACGACGAACAGAAGAATTTTTCGATTTGATGTATGAGAACCGGATGGGTTCCATCCGGTTTTCATTTTGATTTGAAAATGAGAACCGGATGGCAGCCCCATCCGGTTGTCATTTCAAAATCAAAATGATAACCGGATGAGTATGCCATCCGGTTGTCATTTCCAAATAAAATGATTTTTTTTTAAATGACAACCGGATGGGGTGTCATCCGGTTGTCATTTTATTTTGAAATGACAACCGGATGAGGGTGTCATCAGGTTGTCATTTTATTTTGAAATGACAACCGGATGGGGGTGCCATCCGGTTGTCATTTTATTTTGAAATGACAACCGGATGACATACTCATCCGGTTGTCATTTTTTTTGAAATGTGAACCGGATGGGGGTGCCATCCGGTTCTTATTTTTTTGCCCCGTATGAACCTGATAGGGTCAGTTGTGGAATTAAAAATTTATATTAGGGTGCAGGAAGAAGATATTATTAGGGTGCAGGAAGAATTTGTCCAAATCGAAAAATTTTTCTGTTCGTCGTCGACAACGCCTAAACCCCAAATCAACTACTTTAATAAGCAATATCACTTACTAGTTTCTAATAAACACCAAAAATTACTTACTTATTGCTTGTTTGAAGGATTAATCAAAGATTTGGAAACAGATTAAGTTAAAATAAAACCCAGATGGGATGTCATTCGATTCTTATTTTATTTTGAAATGACAACCGGATGACATACTTATCCGGTTGTTAAATTTTTTAAAAGTGACATCCGAATGGGATGCCATCCAGTTTTCTTTTTTTTTACATTATGAACCGGATGGGTGTGCTTCTTATATTAGGATATTTATAGAATTAAAAAATCTGTATTAAGGTGCAGGAAGCATGTATTAGGGTGTAGGAAGAATTTGTCTGCATCTTTTTCGGTTTGAAACGAACTCGATTGGGCCGTATTATAAGGCCATCATGGTAACATGTTTTGATCAAAACATAATCTTCTTAGGAGTTCGCTAATACGCTATATGTGTGGCTTTATATTTTATAGCTATATTGTTTAAATAAAATAATACATAAGCATTTGATATTATTTGTAACTAATATTTTAACTATCAAGAAAAATACTAATATTTTAGAGCACACAAGAGCCTTCATAACATAATGCATGATTACATCAATTGATTCTTTATCTTAATTTTGTGAGTTTTACCATTCTACATATATTGAAATATTTTACACCAAAGTTGAGTTCAGCGATAAAATTATTAACGTGAGGATTCAGTTTTATGCTCTTACAACTAATCCCATATTTTAATACTTAATTTTGTTTCATTAATGTCTTTAGTTCACAACGTAATTTTTTCATGTAATGCTCTACTTATACAAATAACCACGATGTTTTATAAACCATGACACGGTAAATTTTATTATGTAATATTACGTAACTTAAGCGACGACATTAAAGATGATCTGTAATAAAAATTTATAACTTAAAATATACAAGTTATATTTTAATTTTATAATGAATCTTTTAAATTATGATTTTTAATGGATGAGATTTTTTCAAAAAATATAAAATATGATTTAGAAATAAATATAGATATGAAAATGGAATGGTATAGATTCTTACCATAATTGAGTATAATAAAGAAAATGCAGTTTGGGATGGTTGATTGAAATGCACTTTAAAATAATAGAAGAGAGAGAGTATTAAAAAAATATTCAATTGAGAAAATATTTATTCTTGTGACATAGGAGTATATTATTTTTGTTTTATATATAAATGCCTAAACAACTCTACAAAATATAAAAAAGGTAAAGATTGATATAGTTTAGTCGTAAAAAAATAACACATTTGCAATCATATTAACTTTAATAAGTCCATGACCAAAAATAAGTTTTAATAGGTTACAGAACAAAACTACTCTTTTAAAGAATAAAAATGAAAACCAGTTTAGTGTAAAGAGATGGAAACCAACTCAATAAATTTACGCAAATTAATTCACATTCAACCTATAAAATGACTAAATTGAGTTAAATTTGTTTTAAGAGTGAGTAAGGAACTCCATTTAACTGAACTCATTTAAACATATAATGAGAACGTCTTAACTCCTTTGTAATCACTCTTACTAGCTCTTGTAATTTTCTAAGATGAATTTGCTTTAATATTAGTCCATTTTCTTGACCAATCATCATTAAACATATAACATTTAACAATTTTATTTAACATCTATTAATATTATTATACTATAATTGTTAAATAGGTATTTTAATTATCAAAAGTGTCATTTTGCTGTTTCTTTTAAAATAATATTAATTCTTACTTGATCAATTATGAGAGAATATAATTGATAAAATAAATATAGAAGACAAAATCTGTGGAATGATAGCAATAAGATGCAATTAAACTAATTGTTTTTATTTTTCTCTTATTTGGTATATTTCTTTTATGTGCTGCACATATTCTGAAGCACAAATATAGCATTTGAACCAATCCACCAGGTACACTGAAAGTATCAAAACTATGATGATGGGTTGGTGTTGCCACTTTTAGCTCCTAATCTGATTCCAGGGTCCTGATCCTGTTCCAATCCTGCATCAACATGATTCTCTTTAATTCATCAATGTTGTAAGAATAGGAAAACCATAAGGAAAAAAAATGTGAATTATTACCTCAGAAGGCCCACAATTGCTCTAAGACCCATATAGATGGTCAAAGCAATCCAAATTCCTGTGAAACCGCCAACAGATGATAAGATAAGAAGACAAATTATGCTGACAATTGCCACTACAACCTGTCAAAGTGAAAAGAAGATCACAATGAAGAAAATCAGTTTCTATTCTAGCGATTCTTTGGTTCATACTTAATACCATACAATAATATGAAGCAGTTTTGAATATTGACCTTGCATGGTTTATAAGATATGAAGTTTGGATACGTCTCTTAAAGTATATAATCTATTATAGCATGAAAGAAAAATACCCACCAAAGAAATGGCAGAATATGCAAAATCAGATGCTCCAAAGTTGATACCATCAAATACAAATGCCAAAGCGTTGAGGGGTTGAGTGGCTGCTACAAACTGATCAAAATAATCATTATTGATTTAATTTTCACCGCTTTGGAGTTGAAAAGATGAGGTAGTGATTTGAACATAATTTACCGGGATCCCAATTCTAATGAGGTGAATGACATTAACATCTTTGGTAAATAGTTTAGCTCCAAGATGCAGTCCTATTCCAAGAATGAATGCAAGAACCAACCCCAGAACCAACCCCAGCTGCAGTACAATTGCTTGTTACATTGCAACTAATCGATTTCTGGCAGAAAGATAGGGAAATATTTTCACATTGTAAAGAACCTGTAATACTCGAGATGCAGTTGCTTCGGCCTTCTCGTAGTCCTTGCTAGCAAATGCACCTGCAAGAATTGCCTGAAACAAGCACGATATCATCATAGAAGTTACCAATAATTGGAAATAGATTGAGATCGAAAGTTTCCTTTCTTTTGCTCCTAAAGAGTGGCAGGATCTAAAAATCAATCAGTAGATGAAGTTAAACAAAACTTTGTTTCGGTGTAAAAACTTATATTGTCAATCAATCGAAAATCACCTTTAGTGTGAGTTTTCATGTGATTATTGTATAAATGAAAGTTATCGTACTTGATAGTTTATGATAGGATGATAACACAAAAATGTTTTATACTTTCATCATATAGTCTATCTTCTCAAAAGGATTCATGTGGATTATGTCATTGATACTTTATGAAGGCTTTTGTATGAACATGCATGATTGTATCTAACCTGTCCGGCAACAGCCAGACCATCGGCAAGAAGGGACACCGCTAACCAAATCTGCAGGCAGACTTGAAATGCAGCCATGGATGTTGGTCCCTTGCGTGCAGCTAATGATGCTGCCAGTGTCACACAGAATGTTACAGCGATTACTCTTACAAATAATAGAAAGCCTGGATGAAAAAAAATGAAACAGGAAAGCACAAATGTAGTGTCAAATGTCAAGGATCAAACGCTAGGTGACCTTAATCCAAGGGAAACATCTAATAATAAAAGTGTGAACTTGAAATGCAAAAGGAAAGTCTATGCATGCTTTCATTAGTTTCATTGCAAGTAAATCACTTATAATCTGATTTTGCAAGAAAATTTTACAAAATTAAGTTGGTGGAACTGGTAATCTGTTTTGTAATATAGGATATGAAGCTTTGTTAAGTATTTCTTTCTATAATAAACTACAAAAATATGCATGCCATTCCCTTTTCAAGGCTTTGGTCCGCAAAATAAATCCTTACCATTTTTAAGAAATCGATGAAATTGTAGATGCTTGATGCTTGGCGGTATAAGATCAACTTTTTCCATCAAGCTCCACAGGAGTATAAGTGAAATTAAGTACCTAAATTACCAGTTAATTAGAAAATAAGAGAAGAGTGACTTGATTATGCTTCCAAAAGATGTTTGCACACTCATTCATATTTAAATGGCAGTTTAATCAGTGCAATGAACTAAGGCTTACTGAGATATAACATGAGCAATAGCTGCACCAGTGACCCCCAAGCGGAAAACAAAAATGAATAAAGGATCAAGGGCTACATTGGTGACATCTCCTACCACTAGACCACATCAGAGAAAGAGCCATTATTAGAATCAGATAACAGCAGGATATTGCTACACTCAACATGCAACAATACAATTCTGTGAAGGCATACATGTGGCATATAAAGGTGTTTTAGTGTCCTTAAATCCTCGGAAGATTCCCTGCATAGCTAACGAGAGAAGAACTGCTGGAGCACCAAGGGACCTCAATGTCAGGTAGTTATGTGCATGGCTTAGCATAAGAGAGTCCTGTATAGATGTTGTGTACTAATTAGCAATCATCCATCATGCTGGTACAAAGGAACACGTTGAAATAAATGCCAACTGATAAAAACTAAAAAACGTTCTCAATATTTCCACAAAGCACTTACTGAGGTTACTCCCATGAAGTTCAATAAAGGTTTTGCAGCAGATATGAGGAACATTGCTTGGATGATGCCAAGAATGGCACCGATAAGTAATGCTGATGAAGCAGAAGGGATATGCCTTCTCTTATGTTCAAACTTAACTATATTAAAGTCAATACCAATCAAATCTGATTTTTGAACATTTCCACCTGTGTCTGACCAGAAAAAGGAATGGTTTAAAATGTGCCATGTATAAACCTCTTTTTATTGGCAGTCCTGTGGAGCAGTAAGATGTTACTCCAGAAGATACCTTTATTTAGTGGTATTAGTTCTTTCATTTCAGCATCTATAATTGGACCTGCCTCCAAACATTCATTCTTCTCTACTTGAGGACAGGCTCCAAAAAGGGTATCTTCCTCAGCCACAAAAGAGGTAGTTACACTGACAAGTGGGAATATTGCAATTCTTGATATTTGATTGAAGAGTGCTATGGCCACCCCTACAGCTGCAAGCTCCACTGGACCTGTAGGCATGCACCAATAATATTCAACTATAGATAGACATGTCATTTAGCAAACTTTGATTGAGACTGATGTGTATTGTCTATACTGAGCTCAAAGCTCCTAAAGTAGTAGAAAATACCTATTTGACCAATAAATGCTGTGTCAACCAGTGAAGCAATAGGGTCAGCTGTCAAAGCCATTGCTGAAGGCAATGCAATTGATAATATTTCACGACCAAGATTGTCAGATTTGAAAACTAGTCTGCATTCAAATGAAAATCAGAAACTGCATCAGAATCAGGAGGGTAACAGAACAATCACTTAGGATGAAAAACTAAAATCAATGTGGTCAAAAGACAAAAGAAAAACACTACACATAAAATAAAAAGAAACAAAAAGATAAAAGGAATATGACTTTCCCACCGTTAATAATAATTTGTGTATCTAAAGATGGTCATTCGTCTAGAGTTTCTAAGTTAAGGTACAAAAATTGATTTGAACCATAAGAGAACTTAACAAAAAGACTATATAAAGTTTACTCATTTGAATGCTATTAAATCCTACCTAGCATCTTTAAAGAAACTGAAAATTGGAGTTTTCCTTTCATTTCCTGCTGAATAAACGCTATCTTTGTCAGCCATCTTATCTGGATGCCAAACGTGCTTCTTCACTGAACAGAAGTAGCAGAGAAATTCAAGTCATGAAAAGGGTACACGATAAGCTTCAATATGTAGAATGCATTGTGATTTTTAGTTTTTTTGGTTGAGATTGTTAGTTTTTTGGTTGAGATTGCTTGATGTGATGTTAGAATTCAGAGGTGGTTTCTCCATGTTTATTTGATTAAGTGCCAAATTGCGAAACGGTTTAGAAAGAGAAGTGTTACCTATCTCACTTTCAGAGGAAGTTCAAAGAAAATTTCCTCTGAAACAGCTTTAAACTGTGAAACCTGAGAGTGAGAGTAAATAGACAAGCCCAAGTCTCCTTAGGATGAAAGCATTTGCCTTTCGGATTCTATTTGCTGAAACAACATCTAATGTTAGCTTCGAAATCTATGTTCCCATCATTAACTCCACAACAAAGGCTATAGAAGCATGCCCATTCACACATTATATATCACTATAAAATTTTGATGCGATCATGGGTAGGAAGAGTAGGAGAAGGTGAAAGAGAAAGAACTCTAGAACAGTAATACGAAAGATAGAACAAAAGTGGTAGTGTCCCGCAGAAGAAAATCACTACCCTTTTTAGGAAACAGTGAAAGAGAGAGGACTGTGACACCCACGTTCCCCAGCAAAGGCTTCCGTGATTGTTTTCCTTTTGGTATCTAAAAAGTTTGGACTAAAGAGAACACACACACCCTTTTGTAACGTCAGAAGAAATCACTGTTCTTAACAAAGACTTATAAGGAAATTCACTCTTTATTGTACAAATGAGAAAATCCAAGAACCGAACTTAAGCCACAACCTGACACTGCTCTGTTGAGATTCCGTGATGGTATCTTGGAGCTATGTGTAAGTGCATTACGTCTGCTTTCACAATTCTCTTTTTTCTGCTTATTGCCAACTTGCTGCACACACCAAATTTAGTGCTGTTTAATGGTCATCATGAATGGTGTTAGGTAGTAATTCCTAAAGCTTCAAGAAAGTGATCATTTTGATAAAAGATTGAGGAGTAAAATGTGTGAAATTTGATTATTTGACAGTAATATCGATATGTTGGATTCATCAGATAAGTTAAACCAATGTTAGAAAGTTAGAAGAAGGACAAATACATGAGAAGGAGAAGAATAAAGTTTCCACTTTTATGTAATAGAAATATTATTGTTTGAATACTTGAAAAAATGAATTTGATTTTAAGAATAAGTTATCTAAAACGAAGTAATGAAAATTACAATTATTTTAGTGAGTGCGTTTAGGCAAGTGAATTTTCAACAAGTTTAGTTTAAGTGTCACTTAAATGAAAATTACTATAAAAAATGGGTTTTTAAATAAGAAATTAGCGTACTTTAATTACAAATTTAATGATGACAAGATGATAACGACTTTTATCGACTTTTTGTTTCACTTGTTAAAGTTTGGCAGATTGATCATTTGGTTCTTCTTGTTTACATTTATTGAATTATTGGTTTTTGTATGATTGCTTTCTATTTCTTGCATAATTTTGTTCTTGTATGATTGTGTTCTATTGCTTGTTTATTATCCATTGAACATTTTTCCTATTTTAAGCTACTAAAAAATATATAATTTAATTCCAATAATATTTATACTTTATGTGATTCATTTTAATTTCAGCGTTGCCATTTAGTTTTGTACATTTCTTTCTAAATCAATTTATATAAAGAAAAACTTTATATATATATATATATATATATAT
>Ga0209489_107611_pt1 | contig 15874 bp, 5 predicted proteins | sample SiratrowhiteBW_FD_187527 | JGI IMG/M metagenome (GOLD analysis project Ga0209489, IMG submission 187527) | Root nodule microbial communities of legume samples collected from California, USA - Siratro white BW (SPAdes) (version 2) | ecosystem: Host-associated > Plants > Roots > Nodule | place: USA... | reverse complement strand
GACAAGGTACTCTTAAAACTTCAACCGTATCGCCAGGGATCGGTAACTCGGCCCAAATCAGCCAAACTTGCTCCTCGTTATTATGGGCCCTTCTTGGTTGTGGAGTGCATCGGCAAGGTGGCGTATCAACTAGACCTACCCCCTGGAGCTAAGATCCATAATGTCTTCCATATTTCACTATTACGCCGGTTTGTTGAAGGCGCTGATACAATTAAAACCGCTACATGGCCCTCTGAGCTTGTGGATCATCAACCTTTTGTAGCACCTGCAGCTATATTGAACAAGCGCCGGGTTCTTAACAATGGAAGAATTGTGGATGAGTGGTTAATTGAGTGGAATGACAGTAGTTCCAATGCCGCTACTTGGGAACCTGCAACTTTGATTCGTGCCCAATTTCCAGGTTTACGACTTGCGGACAAGTCGAGTCACAACGGGGTAGTGATTGATACGGGTGTTGACGAGGTTGTTGCTGATGTGGCCGAAGATGACGTGGCGGAAGTTGGAGGCAGCAACCGTTTGGGATAAGGGAAGCCCAGAAAATGGGCAAGCACCAAATTGGTTGGTTTTGTTAGTGGCTGAGATAATGGAGAGTTTTGTTTTAGCATTTCCTTAATTAACTCGTATAAGTAGGAGCATTTGTATTCACCAAGGGATTCACTTTTCAATTAATCAAAAATTCAACTTTGTTGAGCCCCTCCGGAGTTCTCAACAACTCGAATCGTTGCTACACTTTGATGCTTAACTGTATCAATATGCTTATAAATAATCCAACAAATCGAAAAAAAAAAAAATCAGAAGAAGAGTGTGTTGTGACTCGCGTAGTAGAAGACTGTGTTGTGGAAGAACCTGTGGCTTGCGCCGGAGAAGAAAAAGTTGTGCTGCAACTGACTCGCGCAGGAGAAGAAAAGGTTGTTCTGCGTGTGCTGCAACTGAAAGAAGAAGAAGGCTCGCGAGGAAGACAACTTCAATAGAGTAACTTTATTTTATTTTTAAACATTCTGTTTTAATTATTTTATTTATAAGAACATTATATTAATAATTTACGTTTTAAACTTTCTGTATTACTGTATTTAATATAATAATTTATATTTAATAATTATATTAAAAAATATATTCAAATTATATTACAATTATATTTTTGTGATTTTATCATATCATACAACTTTTTGTTAATTATTATTTTTATTTAAATTTTAATTTTAAATAATATTTTGTTTATTTAATTTATGTTTTCTCAATTTATATTTAAATATAATACATAATAATATAATTATGTTATATTTTGTATTTCTTATAATTTGAATAATGTATTTTTATTTTATTAGTATATTCTAATAAATCTATATACATATATATATTGTGAATTCTGATATTATAAATAAAACCAAAATTCTTAAATGGTAAAAGGATAAAATAAGAAGAATAATATTTTTTATTTTTTTTTTCTTTTTTGAGTTAGTTAATATGCTAGGTCTGACTTATATTGAAATCTTACAAGATTCATTTTGATATTTTTGAAGATAAATTATTTTATTTCTCTAATTAATAAAACAAAATAAATCTAAAATCAATTAAATATGTAAAGAAATTAGAAGTCTACGTGGACCAAATTAGGAAAACACAAAGAAAATTAACTTTAACAAGGACCAAATCGATAATTTTATTAATAAGGTTTTTAAAGGAATCAAAATTTGTGACGGAAATAGGGGCTGAATTAAATTTTTAACCTAAAAAGCTTGCGAGAAGGGATTATGGAGTCCTCAATCAACTGACCTAGCTCACTCAACACAGACACAAAATTGCAAACATTGACAGCAATAAAGAGGAAGACATACATTGGCCACCGAATTGCTCATGAAATTTAAAAATAAATTCGTTGAGTTTACGTTCCCGCTTCACTCAAGAAAAAGCAAAAAACGAGACTGAAATCGTTTGTTTGTAAGTGAGGAATTATGAAGAACGCACCTGAGTAACAATTTCGTGGTTCAGTGGTTCTCTCTTGCAAGTTTTTGTCCCTTTTCTGTATCGATGCTGCGTTCTCCTTTGAGTGGTGCACGAGTGGCTTCGCTCAAATTAGGGTTCAGGGTTTTAGAGAATGCTCAGGAAATTTTAAATTTTTAGGTTTAAATACGATTTCTTTTTGTAGGATAAATTATAGGATTTTTTTTTAATAAACAAAATTTTCACTTTTTATTTTATTTTGATTTTATCTTTTTAAATATCGGTTTAGATAACAATCTTTCTAAGTAGTAAAATAAATGAATGAACATTGGAATTGATACTGGAAAAAAAAATAGTTTCTTGAATGATGGTTTTCGTTAATAAATTTTATATGTGTAGTATACGATATTTATAACTTTTCTTTTTATTTTATATTATACAAAATAACTTATATATAAATATATAAATTTTTCAATTATCTATTTAAACAAAATTTATTTATACAATTATCGGTTAGCGTATTCATTTTTCAATACTAATTTAATTATTTTCTCTAAAGTGAAGTGATTTTAAATAGTAATTTTATCATAAAAGAAAAACAGAAAGTTATTAATTAAGAAGGAAAAGGTTGAAAAATATTATAAGAAAATCATCAAATTTTATGAATAAAAATATGTTTTAATCGATTGTGTATCGTTGAAACAGACTTTTATTTAAATGACTTAAATATAATTTTAATTTCTTTTATTTTGTTGTTTATGTAATTTTGGTATTTTAAAACATTCTTTCACTCTAAAAGATCCCGTAATTTTAATTTAACTAAATCTTTAAATTGAAAATTTCAAGGACCTATAAAAAAATCTTATTAATTAAAATATAAAAATAAAAGAAATAAATGTTAAGAAAATATCAAACTATATAGAGTTTGTAAATATCAGGCTTTTGCTTTCCGTCATCCAGAATTTATAGCTGCACCCCATAATTTTTAAAATACTTATTCTGTCCTTGCTATTTATTTGAAATTTGGTTCCTACTTTGTTCATAGTTTTACTGCGTTGCAGGTTTTGTCCATAGAACTTCAACTACTCCGGCAAGCACTGAAAATGTACTAATGGGTAGGATTGAAATTTTCATTTGCTGCAATGGATGTTATATATTAAATTTTTTATTTCAATTATCATCTTTTTAAAATTATATTAAGCAGACAAAAGTTGATTTTTCTTGAATCGTTTCAATCCAAGTAGATCTTAATTTAGGGAAAGTGTGATTTTATTCTAAAATATTTCTAAATTATATTTTTTTTATTAATGTTTGCACCTTTTATCCTCTTAATTATGGATTAACTTTTGACTGAAATTGCTTATAAAAAAAACTTTTGAACGGAATTTAGAATTGATTGAGTATGTTTCACTTAGTCTCAAAGATTTTTTTATATCACTTAGTTCTTATGTAATAGTTACTTTGATTATAAATATCTATCAAGTAAGAAAAGTTAATTTGTAGTAAGACTACATGTTTTATGAAAAAATGATTATTATAAGTTACAGAGAAATTGTTTTTCAATGTTGTAATTAGAAATTGGTCATGAATACCATATTGAGTTTCGAATAACAAAATTGATAAAATAAATAAAGAAGAAATTATGTAAACTAAATAATAAAAAAAAACGAATTCGAAATTTAATCAAATTATTTCCAGAGTTGCATTGGATTATTTTTAAATATTCAATAATCTTAAATTGTTTTTAAGTGTTAGACATGCATTTTGGAATTACAAATAGATTTAAATTAAGATTTAAAACTTGATGCAAAATTAGATTTAGTTAATTTAACATGACATCTTTTGATTCTTAAAAAAATTGAAGATAATTAGAGTACTTTACTAGGAAAATGATTAAAAATAATATGAATACTTATTATCACAGAAACGACACTTAATAAGTACTCTTAAGGCTTCAACTATTAAGTCAAAAGAGTATTATAAAATTTATTTTTCTTATTTGATTTTTTAAGATATGGTTTGACATATTTCAGGAAGTAATAAATAATTTTAAATAAATATTCAAAAAGAAAAGCATGATTTCATATCTGTTTTTAATTTGATTAAAAATATTAATAGTAAATTTTTGTCTAATTTGATAAAATTAGTTTGTAAAGTAATATTTGCACCCCAAGTTATATATAAACTCTGTTTTGTACTTTTATTTTAAATATAGATTTTATTTAAAGATGGCTCTAATAGTGTTTAAGACTTTAATTAACATTGTGGAAGAGAGTTAAAGGTATTATAAATTGAAGATTTTTCTTAGCTTGAAGACAAGATTTGGAAGCAGTCCATGTTGAAGTGTAATATCACAGTTAACAGTTCACCAAAATATTTAATGATAAGATGTGATGTAGAATAATTGCAAAATCAAGTTTGTTCATGGGATCCCAAATTAATCTATTTATTTACTCACCAAACTTCAAAAATTAACATCAATCATTATATGATCTTTCACTTTCACATCTTAATCCTTTATCAGGCCCATGCATCTATCTATCTTATAAATGGATTCATCAATTTCAATTTCACTTGAGATTAACTCAAAAAATTTGGATTGGCATGACCTACATAGGTTAATGATCAAATAAATCTACTAATCTTGAATTAAAATAATATTTTAAATAAAATATATATTAACTTTTTAATTAGAAAGATACAATACTTGAAAATCAGAACTTTGTAATTAATTATAACACTGAATTTAATAATTAAAAACGTTACATCAACTCTTTCATTAAGGTTATCAATATCAAAATTTTCAAGTTTTAACATTATTTTGTTCATTAATTTCCAATTGTTCAAAACTTTTTCAGATAATACATAATAAATTAAAGTATTGAAATGTTACCATTATTTTTTAATTAGGTAATATTTTTTTAGATAGGCATATGGATCAAACAAATGCATTGCAAGTTCTGCCTGAATAAGTTGATAAACAAGTCAATTATAACTAAATCAAATTAGTATTTTATTAATTACAAATTTTATTATATTTTTCCAAATGCACTCAATTTAATTATATGTGTTCAGTCCCCTAATTAGACTCTAATAATTAATGAGGATTTTTTTATCACATTCTTTATCATTGAGTATAATACATGCAATGCACATTCTTTATCAAACAAGTAGTAAACTCTAATAAGAACCAAGACTTACAATTAGTAAAAAATAGTGGGAAGTGTGATGATTGAAAATTTTCTCTAAGACTTGTTATTTTTGGTCTCAAGAAAAACTCAATCACTCCATTTCTCACCCTTACAAGTTTTAGTTAAATGGACCAAGGAAGATAAGTGAATTAGGTTCCTAGGTGAATAAACTTTACAAAACAAGACTAATCAATATGAGTGGTTTTTTTTTTTTTTTTTTTTTTAAATTTTTTTTTTTTTTTTTCTTTTGAAATGTTCTTATCTTTGTCCTACTATTTACATATAAATGTGAAGTACATCTCAGAAGTCAATTGTGGGCTCTCCTAGTGTCAGATTTCGTTCCACTTTCCATGGCAAGTTAAAGAGTTTGGCCATGATAAACTTGAAGATTTTGTTGACATTAATATTGTGGGTTGCACTTGAGAAGAAAAGGGTGGCTTTCATTGCCCTTGCATATGCCCTTGCCTGTGTGAATGCACTAACACCAAGTTAAATTTTGGAACAAACCCTTGTAATGAAACTTCAACATTTCTAATCTAGATTTGATCCATAATAAGGTCTTAACAAAGAAATAGACAAATTGGTAAGTGCCAAGATTCCATAAGAAGACTCAAAGTCAATGAAAACACTGCAATTTCACACACCAATCAAGGTAGAGGGAGAAAATGTTGAAACCAAACAAATCAGGCAATAAAAGTAAAATAAAATAATATTTTCCAAACATTTTTTTAAATCTTCTACTTGGCAATAATCATTTACCTGTGTTACAATTGTCCATTGCACATCTGGGGGGAGTCTAACAAAGTCATCAAATTTGGTTCCTATCAGAATGGGAATTGCAGTCTGCAAGTAAATAAAATGAAAATCAGTCAAGTTCATTAAGGACACTGATTTGCCATTTCAACATATAAAACAATTGCTAATACAATCTTTATTACTAAATAAATATTGTTCTCTGTTTGGTCATCATAAGGGTCATTAAAGCTTTGAGAAAATAATGCATGTGCCTTGTCCTTTTTTGTACTATTTCAAAGCTTTTCCATGTGAAAAGAATTTGTAACCAACTTTTAAGCAGTGAGAGGTATTGATTATCTATACCACACACAATGAATTCATGTAATTTCAAATTATTGACAATGTGAGATTGAATTTGGGTACCTGGTTCCACTTTCTTGCCTTACTGTACCACCCCACAACACTGCAAAGACATCCCAAAGTAAACAAAAAAAGGTAAATACTTTTGCATTTTTGCTACCAAAATGTTTCCACAGATCATGAAGGAAACAGCTACCTGTTCAGTGTGCAACGATTGGTGAGATCAAACATAACCAAAATTGCAACTGAATCTTTACAAGCCATTGGAATTTGATGAAGAGACCCTGTGTCTCCTACTCACACCACCACAAAAGAATTCACCATCAAAATTTCACACAAAGTTAATAATAAGTCCAGAAAAAGCCATGGCAGAAAGTTATAATTCAAAGAAAAATTAAAAGTTAAACACCTGCAACATCCCAAATACTAAAGGAAATTCTAGCTCCTTGAACAGATAAAGTTTTGTCCATCAAATTAAGTCCCTTCATCTGCAAGCTCCTCTTTTCTTGTTCATCCCCCACATACTTGATCTGGAAAAAGCAATCACACTCACATATTAAAAGAAGAACTACAAAAAATAAAAATTAATAAAGTTATGACAAATTTTGGTGACAAAAAGGTTATTTTTCCTCCAAAATTTCTGGGGCCACATAAATTTCAGTGTCAAACAAATCTTGTACTTAAAACATAAAACTAAATATCAAAATTTGTTCCTAATGGAAAATAGAAAGACAACCAACACCAAATAAATGAAAAGTGAAACAAAAGCTAAGGAGTTAAATCAGAAGTTAAAACTGGTTTTTCCAACAAAAAATCACCCAGCAAAAAACAACTAAGACCCGTTTTAGATAAATAAAAAGTGAAACAAAAGTTAGTTTGAAACTAATTAAAACTCAAAACCAGTATCACAAAAACTAGTTTTTTTCAATACGGTAATCACCAAGCATAAACAACTAATATACCCATTTTAGTTAGGAAGAAATCAAAGCTAGTTTTTTCAACATGGCAATCACCAAGGAAAAGCAACTAATACCCATCTCAGAAGAAAGCACATATTAAACCATAAAACAAGTACCACAAAACTGGTTTTTCCAATATGGCAATCACCAAGCAAACTGATCTTGAGGTTGACCAAATCGGAGTCGGAGTCACATGGGGTGGTGACGGGGTGGCCATGCAGGGAGGAGCCACCGTGCAGGGTGGCCGTGGACGGGGGGCTGCGGAGGGGCAGTCTGAGGTAAGGGGCAGGTGTAGGCCTTCCAAGACAGCAGAGAAAGATCCTGTCCCAGATGAAACGGCCAAGAAAAGACACCCTATGGAAGAGGTTGCAGTGAAGGTTGACATGATGAACCATTCTGTGGCATGCTTGAGTTGTTCTTCTTCTGCTCTTGCCAATGATTTTGGCCATGGAAGAGTGGTGTTTGCTTCTTCTTCTTCTTCTTCTTCTTCTGCCTTTTCTCTGTGTTCATAACTCCATTGCTTCTATGTGTGTACCTTTACTTTGGTCCCATCAACAAGGCATAAATTCTTGTGCATTCAATATGTATAAATTATTATTTGGTCTCTTTTTGGTTTGACAGAATAAACAATAAAGTTTTTCTCCTGTTTTTTTAATAATATTCCCCAGACTTAAAGTTGAAAGTTGTTTCGTTTTTGGGTTAACTTGGACAATTTAATAACAATGTATATTCCTTGAACAATTAATTACTCCAATAATGATTAAGATAGATCTTGAAATACAAACATATAAGAAGGAAAATGTCCACAAGTTTAGTTAATTTAAACTAATTAACATACCAATATTAATGACATCAATTATTTAAAATGCTGCAAGTAACACAAATCTTATTGAATTTGATTCACTATTTAACTTCATTTTTCTTTTTGTAAAAATTGAAGGGACATTAGAAAAAGGCAAGTTGATTTCTCTGTAATTTCTTCAATTTAAAATTTAGCTAAATTATAAACTAGATCTATGATATGACCACTCCTAATGGAGTGATTGAGTTAACAATTGATTATTTGTTTATGTTTTCATTCTTAAATATTGCAAGTATATTTTGCAATTCAAAGTTACTTGTTATTATATAAAAGTGTACATAATTTCCAATAGCAAAACGGTGTGTAGAAAAATATCTATTTTTCTTTTTCATTTAATATATATTTTGTATTATTGCAGGTTCACAAACAAAGGAAAAATGTCACTCTATTAGGAGCAGTTGACTGAGATTTCTGAGACTCCAAAGGAGTCCAAGTGGCCGGCTATAATGGAAGAAAAAATTGTAAGGGTTATTGTTGTAATTGCATAGTGTTTTTGTCCACATTTGGTAAGCATTTTGTGACATGCTTGTGTGTTATGCTTTTAAGATAACAAAAAGATGGTAAAAATGATAAAATAGAAAGGAGTGGTTATGATAACAAGGAACTTATCCATGTGAATCTAGAAAGAGTGTAATTCTTTTATTCAATTGTTTTAGATCTTCATGGAATCAAATATACCTAGAAAGTGAACAAAGAAAAAAAATAATATTGTTTGAATTTAATAAAAATAAAATATGTGAAAAATAAAATGAAAATTTATTAATTAATGTGATTGATTCAAATCAGCAGAAATTAATTTATAGTTGTTTTTATTAGATTATTTATATAGCAAAAAAATCTTAATTTATTTTTTATAGTACATTTTTTTATAATTTTAACTCTAATAAAATGACTTTATAAAACTTATATTTTAGTTAATGCCTTACTTAATTGTTGGTATCCTTAAAATAGAAAATATTTTTTATTTAAAATTCAGAATTTTAAATTTTATATCATATTATTATGATGTAATGAAAGCTCTTATATTCTAAGATATAAAAAATATTCCATCAAAATGTGTTATCCAGTACCTACTTTACATACCAACTTAGGTTAGCCGAGGCAAACGATTGATGTTGGAAAAACATAGGTGTAATATAAAAATCCTAATAGTTTAAAAATAGTTATATTGTTGTATAATTATGAATTAGAATATATATAATGATTTTTTTAACTTTATAATTTGAAAGTATTTTTTTTTTCGAACTAGGATATTTGGTGTAAGACTACGATGATTTTTATGAGTAATAGTAAAGATTAAGGATGTGAAAACAATTTAAATAGTTAAATTCAATTTATAATTATTTAAATCTAAAAATGTTTTAGACTGAGTTCAAGAAGGGGGTGAATTGAACTTTGAAAGACTTTTACAATTCTAACTTTTGAAAATAGTTTTCACAATTTGAAAAACTTTAATAAATCTCGGTGGATATAAGGTGTACTGAAGAAATAAATTGATTCAAGCCACAAATGAATCAATTTGTTTTACAATCAGAAAGAAAATTTCAAAGAGCACATACAGCAGATTTACAATCACACAGCAGCACCTTATGCAGATCAAATTCACACAGTTTCAACTACCATGATCAAACGAATATCTGCATATGGCAAGGAATCTCTTCATGACACCACATTGCTCAGGAATCTCTGTTATGCACAGTGTAAAAGGCAAGGGTAGTTTAGTCATCTTCATGTTGTCGAATTGACTTTCTGCGTCTTTCTTATCATAAGCACGAGGTACCCATGACCCTTTTCCCCAAATTCGCTCCATGTAAAGTTTGATTGATCTAACTAAAAACAAGTTAGATCGAAACACATTTCTTCCTAAATCCCTATAATTTTAATTTTCACCTATAAATTTTGAATTCCAATTTTACCCTTGTGAAATTAAATTGCTTAAGATGAACATTGATTGTGTTGGTGTTGAAGTGTTTGTATACATTGTGAAGGTTGTGGTGGTGCTTGGTGGTGGTGTTTGGTAGTGGTGTTTGGTAGTGGTTGTTGCTACATTGGATTATTGGATTGTAGTAAGGCTTGTGCTTTAATTTTCTTTAACTTAAGATTTTTTTTAGTTTTAGTTATGGATTGTGCAATCTAGAGACCTCTCAAATTATATAATCAATAACGTTAAACAATTTTATTTTTAGTTTCAAATTGGTCAATATGTAAGTAAAAATATTATTTTAAATTGCATATTCCACAATATAAATTGTGATTTTGAGATTGTACAATATGAATATTAATTTGTATTCTAAAATGTATAATCTATAATGCAAATTTGTATTTTAAATTTTGCAATCGAAAATGTTGTTTTAGATCTAGAATTACATTTCGGATCGCACAATCCAAAATATATTATCTTCTTAAAAAAATGCATTCCGTATTGTGCAATTTAGAATACAAATCCAAATCCTGAAATGGTTTTTAGATTATACAATCTAAAATGTATACATATTTTGTAAAATAAATTATAGATTGTGCAATACGAAAACTTTTCATAATAACCAATCCATAATGAAATTATACAACAACAACAATTTTTTGTTCAGAAACGAATCTCTATAGAGATAACGTTAGCACAAGAGGGCAATGGGTGACCAAGGCAGTTCATTATAGTAGTAGAAGGTTTCAATAATGGGTTTAAAACAACCAACAAAGCAGCAACGATGGCAGACTCACTCTTTGTAACAAAGAAGAAGAAGAATAAGTGAGAAGAAAAAAAAATGAAAGGTTTAAAATATACATGTCATTAAAGGTATATTGGTCATTTCAATAGGTGTAGGTTGAAATTATACAGGCTGGAAGCAATGCCTAAACACAGTCACACCAAAGTTGAAGCTAGATTAGGTCATACCCAAGTTAAGTTGGGTCCAACCTTAAATTGGATGGGGTTTAACCTTAAGTCAGGTTGGGTCCAAGTCAAGTTAGGTTAGGCCACATCTAAGTTAGTCTTAGTCAGTTTGAAGTCAAGTTAATTTGAGTCATAACCATGTCAAGTTGGTTAAGTTAAATGTTGGGTCAAACCTAAGTTAAGATAAGTTAGGTCTGGTCAAAGTAGGGTTGACTTGGGCTCAAGAGACAAGTCGGCCTAGGTAGAGTCTAGTTGGTCCAAGATTTGGTTCAGCCGAGTCAACTAAGGGCACGGTTGAGCTGAGTCATCCCAAAACGAGGTCGAGTCGAGTTAGCCTGAGTGTGGTTGAGCTGAATTAACTTACGTTCGGGTAGAGTTGTGTAAGCCCGATCTCATTCAAGCTAAGTTGACCCAAACTCACATTCAATTGAGGTGGGACGGGTCCATGTTCAACCGAGTTGGGTTAAGCCTAGGTTGACATGCGTCCAACTAGGTCTAGTCAGATTGGACCCAGGTTGACCTGAGTTTGGCCAAGTCAAGATTGGGCCAAGCCTAGGTGACTAAGACAAACCAAGTCAGGTCATGTCAAGTCAAGCTAAGCTTATGTTAGGCTAAGACATTGAGCCCGCCAAGGTTATCAGACTCGAGAGTCTACGTAGACTCATGAGATTTTGGTAAACTCAACTCGTAAACCCGACTCGTAGACTCATAAGAGTCTATTTCATAAAAAATTTTAATAAAAAAAATAAACATACATCATTTATTATATCAATATTAAAATAAATAAATTCTTACCATCTAATTCTCTAATGAAATTATTTTCACCATCATTTTCAGCAAAATCTAGATCCAAAAATCTTAAAAACCCATGTAATTACAATTTTAAAAAATATCAACTCACTTTAAATTTAAAAAAAAATCACTTACTTTAAATTAAAAAGAAAAAAACACAGCAGCAACAAATACCTAAAATCAGACCTGAAATGGAAAAAAAAAATCACTTAGCAACAATGGAGAAGAACCACGTGGAAGAGAACCTATGACGACGGACGGCGGCGACAGACAGTGGCGATGATGACGAATGGCAACAATAAACAGACTATGACGACGACAGCGAACGCAGAAGGTGAAGACCCGACGACGCAAAGACCCAACGTCGCGATGCGAACACTTGACGACACAGTGGAAGAGGACGACAAACTCAAACAGTGAACTCAAATGACAAACCCTAAATGGCAGTTCAAAAACCCTAGATCGAACACCTCTTCTAATTACGAAATCTAGCTTAAACCAGGTATCAAATCCCTAAATTTGGATTTTTTCCTAATTCGTTAACCCGATAGCTGACTCGCGAGTTTGAACGAGTCAACCGAGTTTACTTTCGAGTTTACCGAGTCTATTCCAAAAACGAGTTTAATGGCGAGTTAACTCGGTTACGGGTAGTGGAATCGTAAACTCGAACGAGTCTACGAGTTGACCCGCGAGTTTGATAACCTTGGAGCCCGCATTGGATTAGAGTTATGTCACGCTAAGTTGGATTGATCCCACGTCAGATTAAATTGAGTTGGTAAGAGTTTAAATTGGGTCGAGTCGATTTGGACACATGTTGAGTCGAGTTAGGGTGGGCTGACATTCAACTAAGTTGGGTTAGGTTTAGGTCGAGTCAAGTCCAGTTTAGGCCAAATAGGGTCAACCTAAGTCAAGTCGAGTTCAATCTAATCCAGGTCGATCGAGCTTTGGTGAGACTGAGACAAACTAAGTCAAGTCGAGCCAAGTTGAGTTCTGCTTGTGTTGGAACAAGACATCATGTCTACATCGATTGGGTCTATCCCATATCAAGTCAAGTTGAGTTAGTATAAATCTAGGTCAAGTAGAGTTAATCCAAATTGTCCTTAATTCAAATTTAATCAAGTTGGATTAGGTCGAGTCTAGTTGAACTAAGTTGAGTCGGACTCAAATCAAATCAAATTTGATCAGATTTAAGTCTGATCGAGACTATAATAAACCGAGTTGGATTAATTTTGTACTAAATTTAATCTAATTGACAAAATAAATTTAATCTAAACTTAAATTGAATTAAAAAAATTCAAATTAATTTGATTTAGTTAAAACAAATCTACATTTTTATTTATTTTATTGAATAAGGATTGGATTTTGATTTCTTTTAATTTGAAGAATGTCTATAATTAGTTTTAAATAATATTTTAATATTGAAGTGAAGGAAAATTTTTGATGGTGGTGAATTGGGACGGAACTAATAATATTAATAAAAGTATTTTAACAGTTGAAAATATTAAAAAATATAATATAATAATATCATAATGTTAAAAGGTTAAAATTAAATATAAATTTATATTCTTAACATTTAAAATAAATATGAAATTTAAATAAAATTTGTACATTATACTTCAATTAAAATTTAACCACAATAACATGTTTAGATGTAGAATGAAAATTTTATTAACATTTTATATTAATTTTTATTTTAAAAAAGGTAAATGGTTATATATATTTATGACAAACTTTACACATGGATTAAACTGAAAAGTAATATATTATTTAATTAGTTTGATGTTACGACATGTCACTAAACATATGCCATTTTTAGTGCTTCAAATTATAATTAGTTGATTAAAAATTTAAATGAATAATCTCTGAGTGTATTTGTATCGTTAAATCAAATGCCATTATTTTGGTAAAGCAATTGAAAAAATGCTGGGATATTAAGGGTGTTAATTATTCTCTAAACTTAACAATCATTAGGATTATAGCATTTTACTAATTACACATGAGTAATCTTCTACAAACTTTTTGTCAGAAAAATACTTTACTCTGGTCAGTAGATAGATCTGAAATTTTCTAATGTTAATAAAGTGTTATAGATAAAGGAAAAGGCTGCAACACTTCTCCCAGTTTCAGTCTTAAAATATAGAGGAAAAGTCTTAAAATATAGAGGAAAAGTGTTATGGACCATCTTTTTTATAAAGTATTTGATGCACCAACCTTCTACAAATATATTTATGTCCTGGCAGATTATAATTACAGCTTTATCCTTTGCAATGAAGAAGAAAAAAAAATGTAGAAAGAAAAAATAAACTGGAAAATTACAAAACAAAAAATAAAAAAATAAGAAATACAAGGTTTACCATTATTTCATTGGAACTTGGAAGGAAGTTCAAATACTATCTTTCAAACTTTTATTTGATATATTGTTAATAAAAAATTATAATAAATATGACTTAAAATAGTTTATGTAGAAGTTAGTAAATTTATTATACATACAATATTCTACACCTTGATTAAATTCACTCCTATACATGTGTACTACATAAATTATATCTTCTGCTAATTTAATTTTAATTTTGGTGTGAGATTACATTTCAAAGTATTTTAGCTAATTAAATTTGGCTTCTAATCTTAAAATTAAATATTTTAATATTTTTGTTTGTTGGATGTGATATTAAAGCTATTTGTAATGGACAACTGAATAGAGACACTTCATAACCTTATGACCTTCTTTCTAACCCTTAACTCCCACATGGAAGATACTAGTTATGCTAACAGCAATAATAGACTACAAACTAAATGCAAATCACATAATATTGGATTAAAATATTTAGTATTAAGATATTATAAAAATAAATAAAATAATATTAATTTGTTTAAATTTTAATAATTTTTTTAATATATGTTAATTATGACATATGATTATTATATTAATTATAATTACTTATCTATTTAAATTTGAATTTGATTTTATAACTTAAATTTATGCTTTTAATTTTTTTTATATTAAATAATTTTTAAAACTTTATTTGGTAAAAATATATTAATATATAGTAAAAATTCCATACTTGCATGCAATCAAAACATAAGGAACTAGAAAAGTACAATAAATGATATTAATAATATTTAAATAACAAAACATACTAAAAAATACAATAAATGATATTAACAATATTTTAAATAACAAAAATATATCAATTTTTTTAATATTTATTAAGTTATTGAGGAAAGAGATAAGTATAACAAGTTATTTGTTTTTGCAAATAAAAAATTAATATTAGTTCAATATCAACTAAGTTTGAGTGAATTTCTCTGATGATATTTGCTAAGGAAAAGACACACTTACCCTTAAGAACTTTTACTTAAGGTGAAAATACCAATTCAAAATAGAGAAATTATGTATTTTAAATTTGTGATCAGTGTGATATTTTTAATTACCTTAGTCTTATTTAGTAGTTTTAACCACACCGAATTGTTCTGCCAAACAAATTTATAAGTATATAAACAAGTTTAGTAATATACTTATTGAGTATAGAAAATTATATTAGGAATGTTGTTTCTAATAATATGTATTATAGGTTTTGGGGTTTAGAGTTTAGATTTTACACAATGTATTTATCTTAAAATTATAAAATTTAAAATTTTTAAAAATATATTTATTGTTACAAATAATTTAATTGAAACAAGACAATATTTCACAAAATGACAAAAATAATTCACTAATAATGCTAAAAAGAATTTAAATGGAAGCATGTCACACAAGTTATTACCTAAAAGAATTTGTACATCCAAAAGAATTCGTTATTCAAGTTCTGATCAAATTCTATAAACTATAATGAGTATGTATAGGAAATAGGTAGTTAAAAGCTGTTCTTAAGAGAATAGTTGATAATAAAGTGTACATGACAAAAAAAAGTATGTATCCTAATATGGAAGAAAAACTAAAAATTGCACTTATCAATGATAGATTCAAGATAGTAAATCTAAACATAAATAAGAAAATAAGAATATGAGATCTAGGAAATGAACAAATAACTAATTTTAAATATGTGTAAATAGTAAAATGACAAAAATAAATTTAAATTTGACATAATATTTAAAAAGGTAAAATTTGTGAAAGTTCTTTATTTTAAAATAAAAGATATAATAT
>Ga0209489_107610_pt1 | contig 15879 bp, 6 predicted proteins | sample SiratrowhiteBW_FD_187527 | JGI IMG/M metagenome (GOLD analysis project Ga0209489, IMG submission 187527) | Root nodule microbial communities of legume samples collected from California, USA - Siratro white BW (SPAdes) (version 2) | ecosystem: Host-associated > Plants > Roots > Nodule | place: USA... | reverse complement strand
TATATATATATATATATAATATAGTCAGAGAAACAATATTACTAATAACCAACAATATATTTTACTAAAAATTCAATATCATTAATCATCTTCTTAGATGTCTTTGCAAAGATTCTTTCATTAAACTTAAACTTTTATATACCTTTAAGAAAGAAATTGCATAAATGAGAGATAAGACTTTTAACTTTAAAACAACTTTGTTGGAGGCAGTAGTCTCTGAAACTGAATTAATGTTGTCTTTTTCAAAACTTATATATTCATGTTCATATTTATTAGTTACAGGTAGGGTAACATGAGAAAGAAGAAGGTGAATGGAGGAAGGTCTTACAATAATAGACGAAGGAGCGTGTATGTGAGCCACGTCATGTGATGCTTTGCAACCGTCCAAAATATATATCAGAACATGAACTGAACTGAGAGAGTATGGTTTTATGATGCGTTAAGTGTGATAATTGAAGACAAAAGAGAAGAGTTTGGTGGGACCATTTAACCGACATGGTTGTCGAATGAACTTGAAAGAGTTAAGATACCTACAGAAAGAACAATTGTGAGTTTGTTGCATTGTGAATTACAACTATTTATTTCATTCTGAATCACAACTATTTATAACTATTTATTTCATTGCAGTTAAATGCAAACTGCTTTCTTAAGCAAATAAATGGTAAGGAAGATCTCATTCACACACTTCATGCTAACACTTGAGAAAGTGGTCATTCTACAAATATGATTAATTTGGGGCCTTTTTAAAATATTGGTCACTTTGTGTGATGTGATGTTACATGTTACATTTTGAAGATGATTTTAAAGCTTTCATTGAATATGATGAGTACAAAAACATGCATTTATAAACATAATGCTAAGTGTGAAAGAAAATTAAATATTATTTATGGTTTTTGTCTTTTGTATTTTATTAAATTAAATTTTTGTTTAACTTCTTAATAGATAGTAAACTTAAACAATGATGCATGCATTCAAATGAAGGCAAAACAAGAATTAAATGAATTTTTTTCTTACTTTTATATATAAAAGGAATTGAATACAATCTTCTACTACATCAAATATTTTTCTCAGAACACACATTAATATATGCAATAAATAAAAATTATAAATGGATATTCGATCATATAAAATTAATTCATTGATTTTATAATAATTCCTTAAAATATCACATTAACCATTACTATGGTGACTATATAAGTATATATCTTATTTTATAAATCATTGAATTCTAAAAACATCTTATTTTAAAAATGTGTATAACTTTTTTTGTGAATCTTTTTATATTATTAAATAGGATATAAGACTTTTGAATATTTTATTTAACTTTTATTTTAGTGGTATATCTCTAACTTTTAAAAAATTATTTTTTTAATTAATCAATGTTAATCTTATGGCCAACTCCCTTCATTTTTTTTAAATCCCTAGTTATCAAAGACAGTATTATGCTCTCTGTCTTATGTAATAAATTCTAACTCATCTTCTCTGCTATCAAATTGGTCAATCTAAAATTGTTTTATTTTGATTAAATATGAATTAATTTTTTTTAAAAAAAATATTGAATTCAAATTCCTGATAAACATTCAGATTAAATACTCAAATCATAATTATCCTCCCACTCTAAACAGTTCTTGTATAACTATTTAAATAAAAATTATCCAGAGTAAAACCTATAATTTTGGTCTATATAATATAATAAGTTTATTTCATCCAAGTTTCAATTATGCAATGTTTTGTACAATTTTAATTTAAAAAAATAAGTTAATAAATGTGAAGCTTCATTACAACACCTACCAATTAAGGAGGAAGGAAAATCAATCTTAATAGTGTTGAGTAAAAGAGTAACAAAAGTTATTCTAGAAATAATAGAGATATTCTCTTTTTCAAGGTTTGACTTTTTGACTTCACTCAAGATTGTATGTTTCAAGAATTGGGTTGTTCTTCCAATAAAAATAAGTGAGTTGGGTTCAGAAGAGACAATTAATTTCTGCACTCCATTAAATTTTCAAAATCTCAATTTTACTTAACGCTTTTATATAAAAAGAGAAGTGCATTTTGATTGACAGAAGATTAATATGACTCTCATGGTCACGTAACAGAAGTAGGTGGTAGTGTTTTTATTTGACGACTTGTTATGGACAAGTTTAGGTTGTTTTAGAAGCAAAGCAAGATGATATGTATAGGTTAATTTTTTTTTTTAATATTGAGATGCATTACAGACTTCTAAAAATTGGGGTTCGAACGTCATTTGCAGGTATAGGATGTCTTTTAAAATGGTCTTTTTAGAAGTCAAAAAATACATTTGCGAAAGAACGTTCCAAAAAAAGACATTTTGGAAAAACTTGTTCAGAAGTCAAAAAAAATGCGTTTCGAAAAAAGTTTTTCAAAAATCAATTAGGGATGATAATTGTATTCTGAAAAGAGTTTTTCAAAAGTATTTATTTACATTTTAGAAAGGACTTTCCAAAAATATACTTTTACGTTATGGAAAGAGCTTTCTGGAAATATTTTGTGTTGGAACACTTTCATTTTTCTGTCGGTGATGAGGTGCGGAAAGTAAATCATGGGGTGCAAGAAGTAACTGCCTTTAGAAGATTGTGATTGAAAGTATCTAAATAGTAAACCTAATATTAAAGAAATAACATATTAGAGACATAATCAATTTGTTAGGTAATATTACAAAAATATTTTGAGATAAATTATTTATTAAAAGTAAAAAACAAATTATAATAATCTTATCAATTTTAGTTAATTTACCTTATATCAAAGATAAAGATACATGTGACTTGTAAAAAAAAAAATAGAATACAATTTTAAACTATTATCCCTTATTAATTTGTGTTTTAATTATAGTTACTCAAAATGAAATAAAAAAATAAAAAAGAATTATTGATAATGTGATTGTATTTTAAGAATTCAAGTTTAACTTTGATTCAGCCTAATCTTGGGTGAGGTTAGTTCATTGGACCAACTTTTTTACCACTACTTATTTAGACTTCATTTGTTAACATGGAGTTAAATCCTTATATTAAAGAATAATAAACAAAATAAATATTAAAGATGTGTGATAATTTTCATCAAAATTATAAATACATTGAATCTTCTCCTAACATGATTCTTAAAAGAAGATCAAGTGATTTGGATCGAGAAGGAAAATTTGTTTCAGACTCATCATGAGTTTCCAAGCCACTTTAATGTGTTTGTTGTAGGTGTAGGTCATTGAAAAAAAAAAGGAATTGGCGTGCAAAATAAATGTTTGAAAACTGTAAAAAAAATAAAATGAAATAAACTGAAAAAATTATTAAGGATAATGATAAATAAAGATATATTAAGAATAAAATAGGATTAATTTGAATAGATTGTGTTAGAATTTAAAATACATGACCAATTTAAAATTTTAATTCAGATTTTATTTTTCATTGACTTACCATGATGTAGTTCTACTTTTTTCAAGCAAACTAGTTAGTTAATGTTAACCAAACATTCTTCAATTTACATAAAATATTACCCCATTATTCACCCCATTTAAGGAATTAAATTACCCCAATCATCGTTGTTTTTAACATTCTACTTCTCTCTGAACTTACCTGCAAAATTTTTAATTTTCCCAGTAAAATTTCTATTATATACAAGCATAGCATACAATTTCGTTAACTTCCTTTCAGGTAATGATGGCTGTTGTGAAAACAAAATTTATGATCGCCAACAACAAAAAATGTAGCATTATAACTTTATAATCTACATTTTATGCAATGTAGAACAAACTTTTCCTTAATAAGACTACTTGTAGATAATCATCACTTTTTAACTTTTGAAAACTTGCTTTGAACCCAGAAATTCGCATCATTGCTACCAACAAGAGGAAAAGTCTAATTGACACAGCACATAGTATTGTTGAAAAGGAGAAGAATAAGAAAAGAGTTGGAACTTGAAAGAAAAATGGTGACATTAGTCACACGTTTGAGCCTCTGGTTGGACGGCACACATGATTCCTCTTACGAGCATGCTCTTCACTACGGTGCTGTGTTCGACATGCATACCCATACCAGCAATCTTGTCTTGCTGATGCATCTGGTGGAAGATGCTTTTCGTAATACACACAGAAACAGTAACACTTAGTCAACTTTGCAGACCACGTTCATAGTAAAACATTACAAAAAAAAAAACTTAGGAGTTATTTTCAGTTTATTCAGATTTTAAAAGTTGGAATTGGTTTCCTACATATCCAAAATAGAGTGGACTGAATTCAGAACACAACCAATATGGATTCCAAAGAGAAATGCTAAGAACACACTGAATGACACTCTTCAAATTCCCATACTTTGTTATTGGTAGAAATTATGGTGAAACTCACTAAACAAAAGTATTCTTAAGAATTGAACTTTAATTCTAACTCAACCATTCAAATTGATTTGTAAGATGAATTTTGAATCTATTTTATATATTACGAATTAGTTTTATCTCTAGTCATCTCCAACAGGTATGACCAAGCTACTATATAGAAAATAATATCACCATAAATTTCAAATTATAGCTAGTAACTTTAGAAAGTGTGACGTTAGCATTCCTTATGAACAGATATAGCATTGGAATTTTTATAAGCACAACATAAATTATCCAAGGGGAAAAAATTGTTTATTCATTAGGTCAGCCATTTTTTTCACATAATATTAGTAACAGGCGAAAATCTATTACTAAAGAGTAGACAGATCATGATTACAGAAAAACAAACCAGAAAATAGTTTTTAGTAGAGCTAGAATCTGTTGATTAGCATAATGCTTTGGGTTGAAGGAACTTACATATTTGGGTATAGAGAGGCGAAACCAGTACAGGAGAAATGACACCAACTTGTGATGACAGTCACTGCATGATTACAGTAAAGCATTATGAATATGGAAAGGATGTGACCACACTCTCACTTAATTCCACACTATTTTATAGTCAGTTTTTATCTGCCACAAGAGTATCAAACTTTACAGACCAAAGGAGAATCGCAACCACTTTCATTCTACATCTTATATTTTAGCCTAAATTGTTACTTTCAATTATCATTCCATTGGTTTACTGCAGTAATGCAGGAGTGGAATCTCTTTTTCAAACAAATAGCATGCAAACTTTTACCAAAATAAAATAAAAAATAAAATGACACGCAACTTAGATAATAATGCAAACAACTAAATAGAAAATAACCGAATTATACAGTAGTAGTCTCACACTGTGCATCCACTAGAGTCTCAACATTTTTTGTGAAGGTATCACAATAGAATTCAACACTTTTGAATAACAAACAATCTGAGACTGAACATGTGATTTTATTTAGATAATCTACTTTCAGGACAAAGCTTACCGGCATACATAAGTCCGAGCAGTAATCATCTCAGCATTATTTAGCATCATTCGCGTTCTATCTGCCAAGAGAAAAAGGAGGCCTAAGTGTAAGTCAAGATGTGTTGAAATTGTCAGGGTACATCACATCAATTTACAACAACGAATAAATTTTGTGAGAAGAATATTTTGCAAAATTTCCCACTAAATTAAAACTTGCATTGTGTATACAAGTTAATGTAGACAATTATTCTTGCAGCAATTATTCAGCATTGCGCTGAACCTTAACATTTTGTAAATATAAGTAAAATATATCAACTGTAGCATGTTTCTGAAACAAGGCAACAAAGGACATTTAAAGAAGAATGTCTCTTATTAACCATTTCATGGAAGGTAAATTTATCACTTAACCGATTTCTCTGTTGTCCAGCTTTTGTATCCACTCTGATATCACATCCGGCAATGTCCTTCCCATTCGTCTAATGCAACTATCAGTTATCTAAAACACCACAAAGGAAAATATCATTGCAACCAATGTAAGTTAAAACAGACCAAAAACAATAAAAATATAGGGATCAGAAAGCACATACATTCTGTTCATGGCGATTCTTTTCATGTGTTACCAATGGAATGCTTGAAATAGGGTGTTCTGAGATCTGAAAAAAAGGGACAAAGATCGTGGCTAAAGTGACCTTTATACCATATCCACAACCTTTAATTCACAAGAGATAAAAGAACCAAGAAAGGAAACATTGTGCTGCACAGTTAACTGGATGATGGAAATTGATAAAAATATCCAGCATGTAATGGCACAAGTTACAACAATAATTACACAAAAACAAAAGATCTTTCTAAAATGAAACATTCGTCAAAATTAACAATTGTGATGAACAATAATCCATACAGGTCTAAATGTATCCTGGGAGCAAACAGGGTAAGAGCCATTCCCAGTTACTCCTAGAGCATTCCAGTAAGCTCCACAGAATGGCCTATCACATCCTGAACCTATGAAAAGAAAAACATGAATTATCTGACATTATCAATGAATGTGAATATTAAACCCCACCGTAAATAAAACCGAAATAAATAAAATACTCTTGTTCATCAGCATAAATTTGAATAACTCTACAAGATACCACAGTATTACAAGCTAGCACAAAATATTTTTAACCCAAATCAAAAGCTACTCATAAAAACAAAATCATAAATTTGACAATGCTATTGACTAAATTAAACATGATAACTTACAATACTGAGGAATGCCAAAACCAGAACGGGAAGGCATCATTCCACCACATGCTTGACATTGGAGATGAACAGTATCATGTTTGCAACCAAACCCACCAACTTCAGTAACTAACAATCATAAGTAAAGAACTCAATGAGGATGACGAGACCAAGAAATAAAGAAAAAAGTCACAATATTGTTTTCTCTTTGGTTTTATGACATGAGATGCATAGTGTCATGAAATTCAGACTATAATCACAGTAGCCGACGTGGACATAAGGAGTACCCAAACAAAAAACCTTCAAATCTATTTCATGTATAGGACAAGACACAAAAAAAACTTAATCAAATCTAATTAACATGTCAGCTCAATAATCCTTTTAAAAGAGACAATAAAAATCTCTTTCATGCAGGTCAGCTCAGGCTACAGAAAATATATTCATACGAACAGCATAACTTATAGTTTAACACCATGAATAATAAGCACTGCAAACAAAGGAGAATGTGGGGAAAATGTTTTGCTACGTAGATTACATTGTACAAGAGACATTATTCTAGGTCTAAAGCTGTATTTTTATTACCACACTGTGGGCACTGATGATATGTGCCATCACTTTCATCATCCAGTGATGTGTGAGCCCTCTTTCGATTCTTCTTTCCAGATCCAATGACCTAGTAGTAAAAACAAACAAGAAAAAAGAAAAGAATATTAGCCCACAATATCTAAAACCAGAACCATGATGCAAAATCATAAAACCCCAAAAATAAAGGTATCAAAAAACTGTTCTAAGGTTTGACAGAAGAGTCTAGCAAATGTAATAAATCATGATCTAACTGACTTTCAATAAATTTGCATGAAAAAGTGCGGGACATTTTATTACACCTAGATGTTCCAATCCAATAGACACTCAAATATGGTATAGAATCAATTATACTTTGTAAAATTACCTTGTTAATAATTACTTGTTTGAAAAAGCATATTTCATCAACCCCAACTATTAGATTTAAAATTTTAAGAAAAATAGATCAAGTCTGCAAAACTTTACAATTTAAAAACTAAATGATATTTCATCAAACTGCCTTATTGTATCATAACTGTCCCAAGGCCAGGTAAAGCTAGAGGCTTGAGTTAGACCTTCAGCAACCAACATAGACTCCTCAACATACCAAACATAGATCACTCACTACGTATTGTGTGCTAATGCTAGGTTGTTACCCAAAAGTAACCTATTGCACAGCTTGAGTATAGTGTTAAATGGGCTAAAGTCATTGAGCAGCCAACTGTATGCAGTGTTAAGGAGGTGGTGGATACAATGATTTGAAGGGATTATGAGCCTTCGAGAAACCAAATGGTTAGAAAAAAAGTTAAATGGTTGGCCATTAACTCTCTTGTTTATTCTTGGTCATAAAATCAATTTACAAAATATTAGACTTCAACTTGATCCTTACATCATAAAATCAATTTACAAAATACTACATAATTAATTTTTCAATTCCACTTCACAACTTCTACTTCCTACTACTTCCTAATCAACCTATCTTACTCTGCTAGACAAACTTTACAACAAATGCTGCAACCACCACAATAATAACTTTCAAAACCCCATTAAAACCACATTAGTAGCGTGTAAACAAATCTATTTCCTCAAATCTACCACTATCCTTTGTTGCCCTTCTATGCCCTCTTATGCACCTACGGAAGTTGGGTCTTCCATCCAATGAAAAAACCAAAATCTACTATTCATGTCTCACTTAAGCCTATTTTTCATCCCATGAGACAAGTGAATTAATTTGGAGTGAGGTTTGTGCCCTTTATAAGCAATGACAAATAGCGCCTATATAGTGTGTGCCAAGATCCTTGACGGTGTATTTTAATCCTGAGAGATATAGAAAGTTAGTTCGTAAGCTAAATTACATCACTATGACTCATCTTGGCATTGCCTTTGTAGTGAGCATGGTAAGTCAATTTTTAAACTCACCAAGTCAAGACAAATGGATGCATCCCAAAATATATTAAGAATGCAACTGGCAAAGACCTAATTTATGAAGATAACAAAAATACTCAAATTGTTGGGTATTTAAACACTGAGTAGACAGGGTCACCAAGCAATAAATACTCTACTTCAAGGTATTGTGTTCTTGTTGGGGATAATTTAATATACTTAAGACTGAAAATATGAGAAAAAGAGCTTTTTGTTAACACATCTGTAAGTTGATGATTCAATCCAACAAACTCAGTAAAAATTTCCTTGGATAACAACTTTACCTAAATAAAATGACAGTCAAGTTCTATGTATTTAGTCCTCTCATGGAACACTAGATTGGAAGCAATGTGGAGTGCAACTTGATTATCATAATACATCTTCATTTGTTGGATCGCACAGAATTTTAATTCTTGAAGAAATTGTTTTACCCATGCAAGTACACAGGTAAATTAAGGATTGACCATATTTGCAGCAAGTGGAACGCATAGAACTTATATGTTCCAACTTGAGGGGGAATGTTATAATTATATAAATAAGGGACAAATTCTATATAATCAGGAATATCTAGATTACACAAGTTACGGACATTTTTATTTATTCCCATATCATATATTTATTACTAGAGAATATCAAATCTCCTTTACTTATTTAATTGATTATGTTTTTTCAATATATATATATAAAAAAAAAAAAAACACACACAACAACAACAACATATGTTGTATCAAAAAAAGCACAATTTCAGCTCATTGTCTACTATTTCCTATAATTTAACATACAAATTTACCTATACGCAAATCATTTTGATACAATTGATCATTAAGATAACTTTACGTGTGTGTATGAATTTTTCAGTAAGGTTGGACAAGAACGGCATAACATGGCAAAGGAAAGTAAACTTTGATGACTTAAAGAATCATCTTACTCACAAGGTTTGATCGCACTAATGCATAAGTATCTAAAAGTGAAACTTCGTCGTGTGAGCGTCTTAGTGAAGAATCAGCCCTTAACATATCCTAAAAAAGAAATATATGCATATTAGAAACAAGAAAAGTACCAAGTGAGAACAAAAATTTATTGCATTCGGTGAGTCAACTAAAGGTAAAAAGAGAAGAAAATTAACAGATCAAAAGGTACTACCATTAAACCCACCAACTTTGTCATTAGTCACGAGCATATATAAAATATTCAAAAATGTGTAACGTAGCTTATATCTACCATTAAGAAAAGTCAATAGATGAAGCTTAAGCTTCATAAGATCAAGATATCTCAAATTAGAACTGATAAACACATTTTACTCAGAACAAGTGCCCCTTCCTCCATCATGCGCCCACAGGTAAATAGATGGGTAGTTATTGCACATGCAGAGCTATAGAGTTTCTATTTGCCAAGGCAAGAGAAATAAAACAGATTTATGATAAAGACAAATCAACAGATGGAGCTTTTAGAGATCAAAATATCTCATATCAAACTCGGTTAACATAATTTAAGAGCTGACGGGCTATTGAACCCCAAAAGCTCTGGACTTGTAATTAAATAAAATCCGAAGGTCATGGCAGAGAAAAAGCCACACATGTTTCATTGTTCCACCCGCCCCACCAATAAAAAAATTGCCTGGTTAATATTTTGTAAAGCTGTTAACAAATAGTAGCATGAGAGCTTTAGAAAACTATATTTTAGACATTTCCTTTTCCTAGAAATTGTGCATGAGAATAAGGCTTAAACTTTGGTTTATGTATCAAACTACTGGTCTTATCTGTGCCCAACATCACCATTTCCTCCTCTTTTGTAACTACCATAAGCAAATAAGCACACTCCATTTCGATAATAAACACAGCTGATTCTCTCCCTCCACACACAGAATAATTTGGCATTAAACTTACCTCAGCAATGATACGCAAAAAGTGATTTTTTCCAACAAAGTGAACTACTGCTCTGCATTGAGGACAAAGTACAGCTGAACGTTTTTCCTTTGATCTCCTTAACCACTCTGAGAAGCAACCATTGCTGTAGTGCCACATAGCAACTCAAGCAAAAGTCAAAGAACTGAAACAGAACTACAATACTAAGAAAAGGATCGAGAAATGCAATCCATACCAAAAATTATGAAGGCATGGAGCAACAGTAACAACGTCATGCCATATGTTTAAGCAAATGCTACACTTTGCGTGATCAGGATCTACACATATCTGGAAAAGAAACACAACCAAATCATCAATATTACTACGGATAAAACAGTATTAAAGAAGACATTAAGGAGGCAGAGCATATTAGACAGTGTCAACCTTTAGCTGCCTCTGGGAGATATCTGGGCTAGACATTATACAAAATTTGTAATTGACAAATCCTAGTGCCATGAACAGAGAAACAGAGAATTAAAGCAATTGATAACCATCTTATAAACATTAAAAAACAGTATTAAAAAACAAATAACTAGCAGTCAGATTTTGTTCTGTCCAACGCACTAAATTACAAATCTTTACTAATTATTCAAAAGACCCAAAAATCATGTTAACCAACAACAAGTTTAAATTATAATTTAACATAATACTTTTGAGACAAGTAATTCTCACTCGTGGATCATAATTTGGGTAAAACTGACACAAATTACTGTGCTAAAGTTTATGGCCACATTACTGGCCAAGTCAATTGATGCACAACCAATCACCCATTTTTCACCCTGAAGCCCTCCATTATCTTGCTAATTTAACATGCTGAATAATAAATATTACCACTTTTGTCAAACCAAGTTTGAATCACATTAAAAAGAACACTATAATGTGCTACTCAGTACTAAGAAAACTTGGATTACAAATTTGCTTGAAACAAATCAACGGATTGACAGTAGCACAATGGCAATGCTACAATATGGAACTATAACAGACAGGCAACACAATTTTACAATTTGTATAACATAAATGTTGTTAGTAATAGAAATTGTTACACTGCCACAATTATTAAAAGAATCTGACCTTCTCTATCAGGACCTGGGATAATTTGGCTCCCATCCTTGATGACAATGGTGTCATCATTGTGTAACTCAGCGCCATCAACCAAAATTGTATCTTGACTACAGCATGAATTCATGATACACCCAAAACCAAAAGTAATTAAAATAAAAGGAGTAAAATACGAAAAGGAAAGGTGATAACAGCCTTCATGAAATTTAATAGTTCAATTCAGGATGGAGTTTGTAAGAATATTATGATTATAAGTAAATTGGTATTCATTCACCATCCTGAAGCTGAAACAAGTTATTGGGGTTTCAACCCTAGCAAAGCAGAGAACTGATTTAGTAATACAATTGTTCCTCTGAGTTTAACAATAAGATTGTTTATCGTAAAATTCATCCGCTCCAACTGAAATTTCAAATGATAATGATTGAATAGTGGATGAAAAACAGTGCAGTGAGAAGGCCACATAGATTTATTTTTCTTTAATTATAAAGTAACAGTTATTTTGTTCTTTATTGGAATTCAAATGTGAGTTGAAGACCTACATTGTTTAAATATGGGCAAGTTGAGCAATACATAAATAAGAAAAACCTACAAACCTATAACCTTAAGGTTTTGGGTTGAGTATAATGTTTGTTGTCTTATATAGTTGGCTCATGACCCACATTAGTGAATATCTCCCTGGTGTTATTCCTCTTGGATTTCTTAACAAGAGTATCAGAGTTGATGATTCGTCTTAGTAACCAACTCAAACAAACACAATCGAGTTGGTGGTGGATCCAAGTGTGCAAATGATCCCTTTAGAATCTAAGTGGTATGCCATTGAGGTGAAAGGAGAGGCAAGTAAGGGTCATCCTTACTCGTGGACATGTAAATGCTTTCACTTGAGGGAGAGTCTACAGTATGGAAGGGACTCACTTGAAGGAGGGTTTGTTAGAGTTCACGTGTAACTCGCACATTGTGTAAAAAAGGACAACTTGAGTAATATGTGACTGAGAAAAGTTCTTAAACCTATTGCCTTAACATTTTCAATTAAAACCGATGTCATGTTTTCCAGTATGTTGGCTCATGATCTCCCTCTCGGATTACCAGCATTCTTCTCAAACCAACAAAGGACTGACATTTATCTTGGATAATAGGGAACATGATTTATTCAATTAAATACAAGTTATTAACTACTCAAGACTTTACCTCTTGTTCTCCATTGTGGCAGAACATAGGTCAGGATTCCTTACTATTTTGCACCAGCTATGTTTGTCACTAGAAGTGGCTGATATCTCTGAAGATATTACCTTTTCATCTGACCTTATCTCCACATCTGAATATCTCTCGTCTGAAGGAACTGCAAAAAATAAACAGTTTGATTAAAATAAGAAACGTAAGGAAGTTTAAAACTTCACACTTTATTTGCTCCTTCAATTTTATATCTAGGAGTCAATTTGGCATCCCCTTAAAATCTGGGATGAAAAAATCAGATATGTTTTTCATACAAATTTCCAAATAAAGTTCTTATTTTTGGGAACACCAAATTGATAACTATGCTTGTAAAAAGCATTCAAATGACATTCCCAACAACCCGCTTGAAATGTATAAACCCAGTAGAACAGTGAGTTGTACCACTAGCCTCTCCATTCATTGCCACCCACTTCAACACAACCGATACACAAGTCCCACTTTTTTTTCTATCCAACCCTACAGAGTTCTTGACATTGTGAAGACAGCAGCACCTTTTAAATTATATTTAAATGACCATGCATCCACTTTCTCTATCTCTCATTTCCGCCTCATTTTTTTTTCCTATCTATCTACCACTTTTTCTGACATGCACCCCAACAAAGGGATGCACGTTCAACAACGAACTAATCAAAGTCCCAAAATGACATCCACAACTACTAATTGTTACAGCCCATATACGAGTAATCAATCAGAGGAACTACCAGTGACATGCCCCTTCGACATTTCTAAAAAAATGTGAACTTGACGATCAAACCAGTAAAAAAATAGTCTTTTCATACTCAGCCTTCAGATTCCGCTTAAAATTCGAATAAAGATAGTGATATCCCAAAGGGGGTGGGGAGGGGGAGAAATGGAAGCATGGAAAGCACCAAGTTTGAAACTTTTTGGTATCTATAAAATGTGGGTGCGATTGCGGATAACCAGAATGAATTGAAGATTAAAAACGATTATTACCAAGCTTAGCCCAAATTTCATCTAAGTGGTTGGCTGAAGTTGAAGTAGAACATTCTCCGGTTTCCTCCATTGATCACAAGAAAGGTTCTTTTTGGTGGAGTGAAGTTCGAAGGTTAAAGTTGAAACTGGGTTTATAGTTTAGTGATGGGTCCAATTGCATGACACATCAACTTTTATCTTATAACATTTTATAAAACAAATGTATTTATATTTTTTGTAAATCTTATTATTGTTATAAATAATTAATTACAAATTTAAAAAATGATATACTTTAATGTATATATATATATAAGTTTTGTAAAAATAATATTAGAAAATTATAAAAATTAAAATAAAATAAACTTTTGCTAATATGTATTCACATTTTTATTATATTAAAATATATATCATTTTATAATTTTTATTATTTTTATGAAATAATTAATTAAAAAGAGATAAAATAATACAATTTAAGATACATAAATATATATAATGTTATAAAGATAATATTTAAAAAATATATAACCGTTGTTTTTAAAAAGAGAAATTAGTTATTTTAAAATAACAAAGATATTTAATTATTTATTTTATTACATAAATAAATAGATTGTTTTTATTTATTAAAGAATAAAACTTTGTAATTAAAAGATCATATCAAATAAATTATCTAATTGTGTATCATTCTATTTAGTAGTATAGATGATTAAGTAATATGTTAATTAATAAGAGGTGTATTATTTCTTTTTGTTTTCGATGACGATAAATTTTTATATTTTATTTAGTCTTTAATACAAAATATATATTTTTTTATTTTTGTTCTATTTTTTTATATTGACCTTTCTTAAGTGGTGAATTATTTATTAAATAATCATATCATTAAATATTTGTATTTTTTAAAAATCATTTCATTAAGGAAAAAACAAGTAACTTATTCACCATGGTGATATTAAGAATTGCATCCTTATCTTCTTTTATATATTTCCTTATTCATGGATAGAAATTAAGTATATGATTTTTTTCGATATTTTATATTTACCATGGTGATGGTGATATTGAGAATTGTATCCTTATCTTCTTTTATATTTTTCCTTATTCATGGATGGAAATTAAGTATATATTTTTTTCGATATTTCATTTTCTTTATAATACATTGAAAATGTTAAATTGGAGATTTATATCATATTACCGATATTCATATTTGTTAATTTTCCATTAAAGTCAATATATTTGGATACCATCTATGATGAATTTATATGTTCTTTCTAAATCTATAAAATCATTTTATCACTATTTTCTTAATTATTATATTTCTGATTTCAATTAATAGACACCTTCTTTTTACACCTTTCATAAATTTGTGTTGTATTTCTATAATTTTTTAAATGACAACAATGCTTGTGGTGAAATGATAGAAATGGATATGAACGAAATTAAAAAAGAGAATACATAGGAGTGTCGTGGGTGCATTTCGGTAAAGTTTGATGTTATTGTTTTGAGTTGGTATTAGTAGAAAAAACATATTTAATCGCGATTATACAATATTTATAAGTGTAATTTCAAAACTGTGGTTGATTTAATCGTAATAAAAAGTATTGAAGATACCACCGCAGTTGTATAATCGCGATGAAAAGTATAACATACCACCGCAGTGAATCTTAGTCCGAGTGAGGGAGTCGAACTCGGGTGAGTCTAGGAGGACCGTACAGACATGAAACTCATTTGTTTTTTTCGTAATTGAAGTCACTGCGAAGATGATTGCAGGTTTGTTGAGGTGGAAGAGGTGCTTGAGCTCTGTCACAACCGGGGTCACGACAGGGACGGCGAACAAAAAATACTTTTCATTTTCAAAACAGAGGAGTCGCCACCATAATTTATTAAAGGAAAATTATGGAAAACCAAAAACAAGATAAGGCAAGTTTGCAAACCAGATTTAGAGTTCGGGAGTCGGTTACGTGTGGGGAAGGTGTTAGCACCCCCACAACGCCCGTCCTAAGACGGTACCTTTAATTAAACAAGCAAAATAAAGGAATGTGGTTTTTCTAAATATTTATCTTTTCCTAAAAATAAAATACAAATAATAATTTCCTAAACAAAAATAAAATACAAATAACAACAAAACAAATATCTATATTTTTTAAGGAAGGGCCCGACGAGGATTTGACCTCGCTCCTACGTATCTCCATTTAAGGGTGGAGAATCAGGGTTACGTAGTTCTTTGAT
>Ga0209489_107609_pt1 | contig 15880 bp, 7 predicted proteins | sample SiratrowhiteBW_FD_187527 | JGI IMG/M metagenome (GOLD analysis project Ga0209489, IMG submission 187527) | Root nodule microbial communities of legume samples collected from California, USA - Siratro white BW (SPAdes) (version 2) | ecosystem: Host-associated > Plants > Roots > Nodule | place: USA... | reverse complement strand
ATATTATTATTCTTTATATTCTTACTAACTTAAGTGACAAAAAATATTAACATATTAATCTTTTTATTATATGTATTTCTTAATTTTTAACACTTGCATGGTACAGGATAAAACTTACACTTATTTTTAAATTAATACTTAAATAAAAAGAAGTTAATTGAATAACTAGTTTACAACTATAATTAGTTATATTGTTTATAAATTACAAAGTTGTCTCTTATTGAAAATAGTAGTAATATTGAAAAAAAAATACAGACATTATATTTAATAATTATGATTTACGATATATCGACAACACGTCTATTTTATAAAATTGTCGTACAACTCAAATTTTAAATATTTTTATTGATTTTTTAACTAAAATCTGAAATTCTAATATCTTGTAAAGTTTCTTATCCAAATAACATAATTTATCATGAGATATTTTAAATTATTTATAAAAATAAATCCTCCTTTTATTTTCTTCTAAAAGACATCAAAAGGCTAAGATTAACTAATAAGTTTTAAAACAAAAAATTTAGCATTTAAAATTATTAATATTAAAAGTTGCTTAGTGGTGAAATAATCATTTAAAAAACATATTATCTTTTAATCTTTCATTAGTCAAGTGTTATTTTCCTTAATTATCATATTAATCAAATATTTTATTGCAAAAAGAAATATCATTTTTTTAGAATATTTATCATTCAATTCTTTTCCCAAACAATCAAGATAACACTCAAGCGATACAAAATTTCATAAATCAATTGCCATAAAAAAATTAGTCTCCACCATTCATGTCCAACTTCAACTTTATAACTTGGATGTATTCCTTTAACTTTTACTGTAACTATAGTTTTAACGTGTGAAAATATAAAAACACTACATTTAAGTCGTATCATCAGAAAAACAAAATGTAAAGTCACATTATAATCACCATTTTTTTCGGAAGTGTTTTCTTTCGGAGGTTTAAGAATCATACATTATCAAAAGAAAACAGGTTTGCATTATCGATCGAATAACAACTCACAATCAATATGAAACGAACATCTATTCATTGTTATTCACTAACAAATCACTCTTAACATGACTTTTAAAATTATTTATAAATAGATGACTATATAAAACTATTTTATACTTCTTTCCTTGTACGACTTTTTTGTCTCCTTTTATATCCTCAGTTCAAAAAAAAAATTACACTATCCTATACAAATCACTGTGACAAGGTGGTTGAAATTACCTCGCCAAAAGTTACACGAACACATAGAGTTTAATTTGAACACAATTTATTAAAAAAAAATATTTTATATTCAAAATAAAGTGTTTGAAATAAAGTTTAAAAATAAAAAATAAAGTCTTTTATACCCAACAAGAACTAAATGTGTTTGAAATAGTATCTTTTATATTCAAAATAAAGTGTAGACAAAATCTTAAATATGATTTCGAAAAGGTTTCTTCACTGGAGAACTATGAAATTTTCTTAATATTTTTTCAAAATAAAAATATTAATATCCAGTCTATATAGTAAACTTTCATTATTCCGTCTAAATAAAAATATATAAATATAGGCACGATTTAAAAACAACCACTTGCATTACTTCAATTGTAATGCAAACATCTTTAGAAAATTAGTATTTGCGGTAATTACTATTACAATTCTAGATGAATAAACTTGAGATAAATTAAACTGGAAGAAATAGTAACATTATTTGAAAAGTGTTAGCTATACAAAAAGTTCTAAGACAGTATCAGTTAATTTACACCGATTTTAAACCCCCTAGATAAGAATTAAACCATCATTTTTTAAGTGGAATGTGAATTTTAACAAACAAAAAAAATTATATCGGATGACAAAAAATGTGTTTGATGCATAACATAAACACCCATCACAGAATATGCAACATTCTTACATTACCAAGTGAGATAAATGGCCTAATCCCCAAGATTTGATGGCACGAACCCACACTTAGATGGTTTGAGAAGATATCTGCAAACCACAAAAGCATGAGAAAAAAGGGACGGTTTAATCCCAAAGATTTACAGTAGGTAACAAATAGGAACTACACAAACTAAAAAAAAATCAAAGTGATAGTGTATTCATCTTCATAAATATAGGACCTCTGTGACTGCCCCAGTTAACCACGACGCTTTAATTCCTGGCGCCGAGTATACCAAACAAGCCGCACTGACAAAACTTGCCTATGAACTCGGTCGCTTCTGAAATATCTTTCATTCCCAACTTATCAAAAATAATAGCTAACCTTTGTTTTCGAGGAAAAAAAAAATATTTTGCAAATACAAAGCAAACAAATATTTACCACGTCACCCTATATATTTTAACAATTAACACGGTAAGGTATTGACGAAAATGAGTACAAATATGATCTCAAAACGGGGGAATATATAGATGGCAAAAAATAGAATTAATAAGATTGCTTCAAGCAGCAGCTAAAAGAATTCAAGGTGTCTAACCTCTATCAGAGAAATTATTTTCTGTAGATTCACCAGAAGAACTCTGTACTCAGGTTGGTTGATCAAGATCCCTGTTCCAAACCCTATAATAGCTTTAACTTGATGCATTCAACTGGGATGGTGACAACTCCAAGGTAGGAACAAGATACTTGATCACCAAAAGAAACCTCCAACAGAAGTACGCAGTACCTTATGTACAGACTTGCACCAGATTGCAGATCACTGCAACAAGTGAAAACCTGAGAACTGCTTACAACGCAGGGAGGAGAGGAACTCCACAAAATATATGCACAAGCTGTGCTTTGTAAGAAGCAGGCTCGACGACCCACCATCGTAGCATATATAAATAATCAATAATGGCAATTTACAAGCCACATCATGCTCAAATGTCAAAACCCGGCATAGCAAACTGAGTTGCAAAAGCTTCAACCCGTGCTCGTAGCTCAATAACGTCCCTATTGCTCTCAAGTGCCTTTAATGCTGTCTTCTGCAGTTTCCCGTGCTCCCTTTGTAGCATGCTTGCAATCTGTGCAGCTCTAATCAGAAAATCAGCCATTGTCTCAAAATCAGATTCCAAACACCCTCTTGACGTCATAGCAGGGGTACCTTTATAACAAATACAGCAAAAGAATCTCTCTCGTGAGAAGGTACAGCCAATTAAATATTCTAAGCATGCAAAGAATAAAAGGTTCCGGCATAATAGACTATTACTCACCAACTCTTACACCTCCGGGAATTATAGTTCCATTGTCACCAAAAATAGCAATTTTATTCAATGTAATATGACATGCTTCACAGACCTTCTCGTAAAATTTACCTACAAAAACCAAAAAGAGTTAGAACTTCATTAATTGTCAGAATCAAATTTCATTAATTGTCAATCTTGAACAATAGGATATTAATAAAAGGTGACCAAAAAGTGCCCTATCAAACTCAAAGCAAAAAAGCCTACCAGACAACCATAACACCGTCTATGTTCTAACAAAAATGCATGTTTGGTACTGAAGTGACTAAAAAATTAAATATATTTAATAAAGATGGGAATGCTCAAGTAAATTTGAAAATATTTAAGAAAAGATGTCCAGAAAAAAGTATCCAAGAGAAACTTTTCTGTACGTAAAAATATGTAAAAATATAATGTAAGTCAATAAGGTTATTTCAAAATGTGCGGGAAAAAACATAAACAAAGGTGCTTAATAGAAAAGGATCAAATGGATAGATAATCCAATTAAAAAAGGGATCAAGAAAGACCATAGAAAATATTGAAAATACCATGGCAAAAAAATTGCAATCAATGGTTGTACCCAAAATTTGTTTTTGAAATTTTTAGAGCCCATGGTCTTGATTGATCCATGCAGCAAACCTCCTCTGACGAGAAAAGAATTTGTCATTATAATTGACTTCACATTTCACTAATATTTTCATTGGCCACCTGTCTCAATGAAGCAGCTGACCTGCTTCAGACTAGTACGCACCTCAGGCTCTTTGGGGGCAACCCATTCAGGAAACTCATACTCTTTCTATAAAAATCCATATGCCGTATAGAAATGTAATTTTAAAACATAAAACGTCAAAGCATCTAAAAGATTAGACTAAAAAAACAATGCAATGCAGCCAACATCCAAACTAGTTGAGTCTAACGGACACAGAGGCATTAAACAGATAACAAAGAAATTAGCAATATATCATAAAAATACGCCATGCTCATACAATACCTGTCAATCCCAGGGGCCTTAAATCCCAAAGTATTAAATGGTTGTCTGTACCCCCAGTTACTAAACGGCATTTTCTTCTCTGTAAAGCACATGCTAAAGCTTGAGCATTCTTCTTCACCTGCTGCATGTATATCTTATACTCAGGAGTAGCAACTTGTTTCAAAGCTATAGCAAGTGCAGCAATGTGGTTATTGTGCGGGCCCCCTTGCAACGATGGAAAAACAGCAAAATTTATCTTTTCTTCAAAGTCATATTGATCGCTTTCATGACCCTGACTTAGAAGAATCCCTCTCTTCCTCGGCTTTGAACCTTTCCGATAAAATATTATGCCCCCCCTTGGACCTCGAAGACTCTTGTGAGTTGTCGAAGTAACAATGTCACAATAATCAAAAGGATTCACACATTCCTGAAAAGGCAACATCAGAATAATTAGCATTACTTCAAAATTTATGGCTAATCAACTATTGGATAGTTTCCAACAGACAATAATGGACTGGAACCATCTTATCCATGAATTCCAGATTATGACCTAAGAATTAAGTTTAGAAGACATTTAATTCAGCAAGCATCGGTAAAATTCATTAAAAATAATAAACACCTTGCGGATATGAATAGTTGCATCTTCTCAAAAACTAATTAGAATTATCAGTTCATGATCCAAATGCCTTATATTTTATAAATAAAAAAAATCTGGCTTGAATTCAAATCAACCATACTTAAATACTCTATACAACATTCCATATTGATGCAGGTGGTATCAATTGTCCTACTGCACTCAATCCAACACATACTACTGCACCCCATAATACCCGAGTCTCAATTATAACACCACCCGAGAGACAATGTCTCAAAAACTTACACTCTATGTAACACTTCCTTCACTCACCTTCCTTCCTCAGTGATCAGAACACTCCCCCAATCCGTAGGTAGCCCTCAATACAGAGACAACAACAACCACCACCAAACGATAAGCAACAAACAATTGGAAAACTCGCCTCTAAAAGCTAGTTGACCAGGGGGGAGAATCAAGAACTTAACCAACTCCACTTAACTTATGTTCATGTTAAATAAAATAAACATATATCAAAATCAAATCAAATCTTATACAGAATTCCATACAGAGAGAGAGAGTTGCTACGAGAAGTCCAAAACCAGCAAGAACATGTGACTAAATTTTAACAGGCAACTACGAACAACATATATGGAAATAAAAGGGTTTACTTAAGGAGTACGAGTAGGACTATATTTCACACCTTGGCCGCAATTATGCCACTAATCTGTGCCATGTCACACAGCAACACAGCTCCACACTTATCCGCAATGTGTCTAAACCTCGCGTAATCCCACTCTCGGGGATAGGAACTCCCACCACATATAAGTATCTTGGGGCGAAAATCAAGCGCCCTTTCCTCAAGCTTATCATAATCAATATAACCCGTTTGATGGTTCACCTTGTACGGCAAGCTCTCAAAGAAAATAGAAGCCCCGGAAACTTTCTTCCCATTGGGAGTATAGTAACCGTGACTAGTGTTCCCTCCAGAAGGGGTATCCAACCCCATGATACGATCACCGGGCAACAACAGCCCCGTGTAAACAGCGAAATTTGCAGAGGTGCAGGAATACGGCTGCACGTTCACCCCCCAACACTTGGGATCCAGACCGAACGCGTTCAACGCACGTTCGCAACAGAGCGTTTCGATTTCGTCGATGTACTGATTACCACCGTAATATCGCGCACCGGGCATTCCTTCAGAGTACTTATTCGTCAAGTGGCTTCCCAACGCCTCCATCACGGCCCTGCACACGAAATTCTCGGACGCTATGAGTTCAATCCCGCGAAATTGCCTCTTCTTCTCCTTTTCCATTATCTCGTGGATGTCGGGGTCCGCGATTGAGAGGGGTTGGCAGCCCCACGCGCGCACGGCAGCCTTACGCGCTTCGAGATCGGAATCCACCGAAACCCTCTTCGTGGAGGAGGAGGACGACGAGTCGCAATCTCTTCGCCTCTTCAGGCACATTGAGTGGCCTAGAATTCGAAACTCTTCCACTTCTTTGTCGTCGTCGTCATCCGATTCGACATCTACGCTTCCGTTCTCCGGCGGCTGCTGCGGCTCCAGCAGCTGCAGCGGCACCGGCGGGTCGGAGCGGCGAGGCGGCGAGGCATGGGAGGAGGAAAATCCGAGGGACAAGTTGGATTGAGAGTGAGAGAGGTCCATTGAAGAGGAAGAGAAGATACTGAAAAAATAGAATACGTGAATTTAGTAACTAATAATCCCTAAGAACAACAACAGCAACGGAGACAGAGGAAGTGGCAGCGGCGGTGGATTAGGGCTTGTGAAGGGAAGGAAGAAGAAGCGGTCATTGAAAGCCCTAACCCTAAATTGGGAATTGGGAGATTATGAGATGGGCGTGGGTTTGACGAAAGGATGAGAATGTATCTGGACAATGGTGCTTTGGGGTAACGAGAATTTCCCTGTTCTTTCTATGTTATCTTTTTTTTCTTAAAAAAATCATCTTCGGAAATCACAATCACATTCCATAAACTAGCAATATTTACAACGATTCTCCCCTCATTGTTCCTATCAATCCACCCAACTTGATTGAGAGTAATTTTTATTTTTTTAATACCACCAATCTTCTTTACTTTAATGTTGCTATTGGGTTATTTATCATCCAATTAAAATTAAGTTGTCAAAATACTATTCACAACAAGGATCAATTTTTCCAAAAACCAACCTCATACTTATATGGCTAGATATTTGTGGATTTTCTTTAAAAAAAATTCGAGTATGTATGGACGTTCACATATTTTTTTAAATATACAAATATTTCAAGTTATTACAAAATATAGGTAATTTATATATTGTTCATGTATTTCAAGTTTTAACTTGAAAAAATAAATTAAAAGTTTATATCTAGCTATGACTGCGCTGTACATGTAATAAATTATAAAGACTTGGAATTTTCGCTAAAGACAAAATATTTTATATAAATTAAAGAAATATAAGTCTTTTTAGTGGACGATGGGTAAATATTACGGATAGAGTTAATATGATACCATCAACGTTCCTTAGTAGTACGGGTAAAAAAAAAATGTATTTATTTAATATTTTAGGTGACTTTATAATGGTAAGTCATAGATTTTTTAATTTCTTTAAATTTAATTAAGTTGATTCATTAAAGATATTTTATTTCAGACATTTATCCAAAAATCTGTGAACTATGGTCACTGACTTCATCACCTCCCTCTCCCCTCCCAAACCTGTGACGGCCCAAGCATCAGTTGCCACGTGGTGGAAAGCCTGTTACAAAAGCCCATTCCCTAGGCTCACCACTGATCAGAGAAACGCCATCAACGTGCTTCTCACGCAGATATTTAAACTCATTTTAATATTCTAAATCATACAGAAAATTCAATGTTAAAATTAAACATTACACCAAATTATAGTACTATAAAAATAAATACAATTTTTTAAGATAAATTTCAAATTAAACTAATTGTAACTAAAATATAATCGAATATCAAATTATAAGAAAAAAAATGAATATATTCTGAGTTGTCTTTTTATAAGTTTGGATGTGAACATCCCTAATAAAAATATCCAAAGACCTGTGGAAAGTTAACTACAAGATAAAATTCTTGTTGAAAACACCCAAACAAGTGTATAAAATTGTCATACTCTTTTATTATATAGTTCCTTAACTTTTTCTTCAAATATATCATGATTTTTAAAATAAGCTACTTCCGTGAACTTATGTATAACCAAATATAATAAATAAGTATGGAAATAATAATTGTATAACTTTGTAATTTTTGCACTCGTTTCTAATTCAACTTTTAAATCACAATGCAGCAATATATAGGAAGATTACAACTTTATATATATATATATATATATATATATATATATATATATATATATATATATATATATATATTAACAGCACAACTTTATATATATACAAATGAAAAATATCTAATGATAAAAAATAACAATGTTAAGTATTTGATAGTCACATGTGATACGTAAGAACAATAGTTATATTGAGTGGAAAGTTAAGATTAAATATGTTGCTACTTATTTAAAATTTTAAGTATATCTTAATTGAGATGACATGACTTAAGCTTTAAATATCATATAATGTGATTTGTATGCAAATTAATAAAGGAAAGTGACAAAATGACTTTCCGTGAGGGATTTTTTTACAGTAGCACATTATCACTGTGGTGACTTTATCAATATTAAAAGACACGTTTAATATTAATTTTTCCATTAAAAAAAACTTATTTAACCCGTTTACATATTTAGTTATTTCATATTTAGTTATTTCATATTTACAAATAAGGGAGTCTAATAAATATACAGTTGACTCATTATAATAATTTAATACCAAACTTCTGAAATATTTTTATATAACTAAGCCAGCTTTGATTTTCATTTGTAATAAAATAATTTTACATTTTCTCTTTTATATGTTCAAAATAGGGTATTGATTTGGTAAAAAATTACTAAAAAAATTGTTTAGTAAGTTTCATTACAGGCATTAATATGTACACACGTGCTTTTATTATTTTAACTTTTACCTTGTGTAATCTTTATTATTTGCATCATATAACTTACATGGTATGTTAGGATCGTATCCTGTCATTATTATAAACCTTGTAAAAAATATATTATAAAATATTAAATACAACTCTTACAACTGAATTTAGAAATACCTAGTCAATTATACTTTACATAAAATTTTTATTGTTTTTAATAAGTAACTAATCAATGTGTTGAAGATAAAGTGATTAAATTATAAGGCATAATTAATTAAAAAAATTTACTTTATTAAGTCAATTTTATGATATTGAGTTAAATTTATATTTTACTATTTTAATGTATTAGAGTTAGTAAATCTTATTATAATTCTATAGAAATTACACAGGTAAAATCAATATGATATCAGTATAGTGAATTCGAATTATTAATTATTTATATGTAATTTTAAATTATCTGAATATATTATCTATTATTTATATATTTTTATTGTACGTAAATGAAATATTTTTTAATAAAATTTTAACTAAATGTCATAAAGGATTAGTTGAGATTTTTAGAAGATTTAACTATCTTGACAAATAAGTTACGAATGACTCTAATAATATAAAGTCGTATCAAATTGAAATAAAAATCAAAGATGCATATATATTATTTGTTGGACTGGATGATGGTTTTGATAAAGTTTTGTAGATAAATTTTATGCAAGGAAATTAGACTTAATTTATGAAAATGTTATGTATTGATCAGGAGAAAAATAATGAAACCAACCATGCTGGTGAACATGTAATGTTTTTATTTCATAATTATATGTCAATGAAGCAAACAAAACAATTGAAATGTTATAAAAAAGGTAACTAGATAGATATAATATGACCAATATATCAATTGAAATGTTATAAAAGAGGTAACTGGATATAATTGTGATGAATACACTAAAGAATGATGTTCTGAAATCATAAGATACCAAGAAATCAAATTATTATTTTAACTACCAATATAGAAATAAGATAACAGAGACAATGTGTTTTTTAAGAAGTTATCATTATACTTACAATAATAAGACCTTAATAAATATATTTATTTTTTTTTAATAATACATATATGATTAACTTGGACTTTTTTTTATTATTTGACTTTAATGCTTAATAGGTTAAAATTTCAAATCTACTTAAAAAAAGTATTTCCACAATCAATGAACAATATATCTATATTTAAAACAATTTGAATCTTAATATTACTTTTGTTGCTTTTTTTTTAAAATAATTTGAATCTTAATATTAATTTTGTTTCTTGTCTAAAATATAACCTATTGTTAGTTTATAAAAAAAACAAAGTTTATATTATATGTTGTAATTTTTAAATCTAACTATTATGTTTTTAAAGACATTAAAATGAGGAAAGTAATTGGGTGTAATATTAAGCAATCAAGTTGTATTATTAAAATTTGATAAAAAAAATATTTAAAGAGACATGACAAAGTGTTAACAACAAAGAATTAAGATGTGAAAAAAAAATTCAAATATAAATATTGCGAGTCTGTAAAAAGTTACCAAACTTCTTTCTCTTTAATTTTAAATTACATATACTACTTCTATGATTATCATAGTCTACGTAAGATTACAATTTTGAGTTACTCAATATATATTTTGTAACTCTTGCAGTAATGCTATTGAATTATTAAATTATATTTTATAAAGTTTATTTCCAAAGACGTTATAAAAGTACCATAAGAATTTAATATTTTTTACGGTTGAAATTATTACATATGGTATATATTCTATAGCTAAACATTATATTATAATCTCTATAATTTATTTTATTTTAATAAAGTAAAAAATGTTTCGTGTTATTCCAATTTGTACACATATTCGCACCTTTAAATAGTTTTTTTTTTTTTAAATAAAAGTTCGTATATCTATGTAAGTAAAATACTACATATTAATCTTATTTCGTACTTTGTGGACTTTTACTAAATTAGCTAAAATAATAAAAACAGTTTACATTAATTAGTTTAAATAATAAAAAAACAATTCAGGTTTTCAAAAATAATAAATCATCTTACATTAATTTTGAGTGTTTTTTTTTTTTATAAAACCAAATTAAGGAACTGTTTTTTAAGTTCTCATTTTTTAAAAGTAAAAAAAATATTAAAAGGATATTAAAAAAATGAAAACAGTATTTCATATACATTCAAAATATTGTTTTATATGAATATTATCTCATTATCCTCAAATTCTTACTCTTTCAAAATCAGTTTTCAATTAAAAACTTAAACAACACACATAAAAACATACATACCTTACCTCTCTGTTACATTTATTGAAATGTCAAAAGTTAATTTATCAATTATCAATTTCACTTGTCTTTAATTTGCATGCTTTTACTTTTCCTTCATTTTGTATGCTATCAACACCCTCGGTTGAACTACATGTCTTATTTTCCACAAATTAATAGTATTTTTTTATTTGTTTGGAATAAATTGCTTCTGTCGTTCTTATTCATTTAAAACGTCATTCATTTAAAGCTAAAAATTAAAAACACAAATAATTATTAGAAAATACATGAGAAGTAAAATAATACATATAAACAATCATGTCGTACCTACGTAGTAGTCGTACCTCCGTAGTAATACCAGATTCAATCCAAATTGGTCGTAATTAAATTCACTTTATAATAATTAATTAGGTATTAAATGTTCAGTTATTGAATTCTTATAATTGCTATTTAATAACAGTAACACATTCTTAATCTAAATAAAGTTTATGAATATAGATTATCTTTTGAGGAAATATTCATCCAATACTCTTACTCATTTACTATTTATTATTTTTCTGAAATGTTTTTATTTAAGTGTCCTAGAAAATCCTCCTTAATATTTTTTCATATACATGGAAATATTTCAACTAAAAAACAATGTGTTTCAGAAACATAAACTAACATTAAATCATTTCACCATAAGTTAGGTGAGGGCTTAGTGTAAGCAAAAATCATTCACCATGTAGCCAAACCTACCACAACGGATTTAAGAATGCTCACCAACTACCCCATCCATAAAACCCAGCATTCAAATGCCCTTAGTACTCTGTTACAAAGCAACCTTTTTTTTTTTTAATTTTATTCGAAAATATTTAATTATTAACTCTTTCCATAAATCTATATAAAAGTTATAATTTATGATTTTTTTCCCATATATTGTTAATTTTATCATCTTATCCAGTACGTTACTCTGAGTCGAACATTCGTTATGTGGCAGCCAAACACACAATATCCACTGTTCATGCTAATTATAACTATTTTCAAACAGAAAAACATAGATCATGCATCAAATTTGAGGTCCACCATGAAGTAACAGCACAAACCAATTTAATTTTAACCATAAAATATTTGGAACATGTCATAAAGTATGTGGACACGTACGAGTGTCTACATTCGTATTTATTCGTATTTCTTGTCCCTGGTCTTCACGTATAACAACACCAGGGCCACTAAATTTGTGGGTCCCACACTCAGCGCTTTTTATGGTTCAAATCAACTCCTCCGCACGCTTTACCTCTTCCTGAGCAATGTTCCCCTGCATACCGCACCACCGTAAGGTATGCATGGCATCGTTCATTGAGTGCCACGCGTCCAACATCAGAAAACGTGGTAGCGCATTCGCGAAGGGTGAAGAGCAACACGTAAACGCGAGATAGAGGAAGTAGGAGTTGGTTTTGGTACTCGCGAGAGTGAGAGATGAGTTTTGTGATGACGTGGCACAGTGAGAGTGAAGCGTCACGCTTTTCTTGGTGGCCTCCGGAATGAAGCAATGGAGAGAGTCCTTTGAAGGGAGGAGTGATGGAATTACGGTAATACCCTTATGGGTATTGGAGTTCCAGATTTACCCTTACTGTTTTGGTGGACCATGCAGTAGTGGATTTTCAACGGAAAAGTCAAATGCAGGGATAGAGAAAAGCCCAAACCTAACTTTGTAGGGGTGAGGGAGAAGGATGTGTTGCTTTCAGGTACAGCTTTTGGTCCTTCACCTCCACATATTCTCTTCCAAGCCTCAACTCACCAAGTTCTTCAATAAAGAGTTGAAGCTACAAATTGTTTATTATGTTTTCTATATGAATTTATGGTCACAAAAATGTCATCAAATTTTTTATGATTGTATATAATTGTTCTTGTATTTTTTTCAGAACAAGTCTAATATTGATATTGGCCTACTATAAACTTTATATTGATATTTGACTAACCACAACTATGATATAAATTTTAAAATTTTAACATCTATTTTCAAAGTACCCATTTTGTTTATTTCGTCATTATTTTAGTTTTTTTAAACATCAAATAACTAACTTATAATTTTCCTACAAAAACTTTTTTTTTTTTAACATTGTATTGTTGTTATCACGTGTGTCTAACAATTAATAATAATGCTTATTTTTGTCTTAAATTTGGTAATATGGTATTGACTTGTTAGGGAGTCATTAATCTTGAATTCCAATAGCTCTTATTATCATTCTTTGTGTATGGAAATTTGAAATTTCTATTGAATGTGGTGTTGATACTGACTGCAACTTCCTTCATTTGAAAATTCACGAAATTTGGTTAGTTGTTGGAGATCCATGGTACAGATACAAGATTCATTTAGAAGAAAAAAATTCTCATCTATTTTGTGTTTTCTCAAATAATTTTCTTGAATTAAGAGTAAAACTTATATTTTTTTTTCATGATATAATGGTTTGTTCTTGACATTAGAGATGTGAGGAAGTTATCATGATCTTTAAACAATCTCTCTAAGATAATTTTTATGTGATTATTATTGGATATTGAGACCTGATAATGAAATTATTGAAGATTGAAAATCTAATAACAGCAAAGGTGTTATCAATATTTTTGTTTTCTAAAAGATAAACTAAAATGGAATAATATTTCTTTAGTGTATGGTCAAACCTTTAGTTTCTCCCGTTATAATTTGAAAAACATAATAAACATGAGGTTTTGTTTAGATTTGAAAAAATATTAAAATCTACCATCTTAGTTAAAACTCATATCGTCATAAAAATAATAAACCAAATACAAAGTAACTTATATTATTCTTCATAGTTGAGTTAATTAACTCTTATAACATTGCTAATAGTATCCTCAACAATTTTAAATTTCCAAAAAAACATCTTAATTATTAAAGGATGCTATCAACTTCAATTCATGAATAATGGCTAACACTTGTTATCATCGTATTAAAAAAATTATCACCACATAACTTACAAAATATAAAAGTATCGAAGGTGTGAGGACGAGAGAAAAAAAAACAAAAAAAAAAGTAAAAATCATAACTAAAAACTTTACATACCATGTTAGAAAAGTAAGTAAAACAGAAAAAAAAAGTATTAAAAATTAGAAAGTATATTTCATAAACACAAAATAAATAAAAATACATAGGTCATATAAATAAAATAACAGATAAAATTATTTCTATTTTAACAGACTCCCTAAGATTAAAAAAATGGTGATAATTTTTTTAAAGAATATAACTTTTCAATAATAAATTATAACATCAATTTTGTTAACAATTATTATTATTATTATATACACATACGATTATTTTTTTAATTATTATCCTATCACATAAAATATCCGTGCCTTTATCACTTCTTCTTTTGCTTTTATTACTTTTTGTATTATCCTCCTTCAATTACAATACTTTTTCCCCTTTCTATTTTCATCCTTATTGTTGCCGTCACACATTATGGTTACGAAATTCCTTCATCCACGAAGCACGACTTGTAATGAAAGATACCACACACATAATGAATTAATAAGTAACCATAGTAACATATATGATAATAGTCTAAAATTATCTTTGAAAAATTACACATTCACAAAATTATAAGAAAAAAAAAGTATATTTGTGCCTTCCAAATACAAAATCAAACACGTGTTGATGTATCTTTTAGTATAATCATCTCACAACAGTGACGAGTTCAGATAAATGCACATGTCTTTAACTTTTTTGTGAAGTTTTATGTAGAAATGACAGCCATAAAATAATTAATTTAGGTATTCAACATGCAATATATGTTCACGCACAATTTTAATTTATTTTTATATTCCATGGAAAATTTACATTCTAATTTAGAATTGGAATTATCTTTGAACCTAAGCAAAAAATACGCTACTTCAAAACTAATTAACCGTTTAACAAAACATCCACAGACGCGTTCAAGAATACAGCCACCTTAAACACGTATATTTGAGATCAATAACTAGCAAAAACGTGCTCATCTAAAATTTTCAAATCATGATTTTCGCTACTTCTTTCATACACTTTTAACATCATCACAAACGCACAAAAGTGAAAAGAAAATATAAAGTAGATAAAGTTAAAAGACCTTATAGAATATTAATAAGAACTTAACCTGAAAACCTTTCTCATGAATGATTTTTCTTTGTATAAAGTTGATGATTAACGTATGGTTACTAGAAAGGCATGAACATGATTAGTGTGGAGCAGCCCTATCTTTGTAGGTTTGTTTCAATTATTACGCGAGATGGTCACATGGGTTCCTACAGATAAGCCCTTTACTTCTGAGATTGGATATTTATTTGGTCAATTTCTTATTTGCTACTTTCTAGCCATGAAGTTCAAGTTTGATTCCATGATTTGCTTCAATTTAAGCCTTTGTGTCAACTTTATACTAAAACCGTGTCGAACTTTGCCTTCTACCACACCCAATGTGTAAAGCAAGTATTAGTTTATTTATTTGATGTGAAAAGGGATTATGAATGAATAATTGAGGAAAATAATAGAAAGAGAAGTTGGAGTAAAAGTGAATGTGATTCTAAGTAAAAAGAAAAAATGGGAAAAAAAATGTCAAATCGATAAGGTAGTAGATGGAGATGGGCCCGAGGGGTAATGTGGTAAAAAAAGGTAGGGACGGGGGCATTAATGTAAAAAAATAGAAAAAGAGTTCCGTTGCGAGGGGCATGGTGACGTGGCTAATACCCTTCTTAATCCTCTTCGATTAAAGTGTTAAACGAGAACACGCCAAATAAACCCATTCCATTATAAACCCAATCACGCGCTTCGCATTGCCATTTCTGAGGAACTCTCTCTCTCTTTTCTTTCTCTCTTACACACACTTTATCTCTCTAAAAAACTCAAAAAAAAAAAAAAAAAAAAAA
>Ga0209489_107608_pt1 | contig 15888 bp, 7 predicted proteins | sample SiratrowhiteBW_FD_187527 | JGI IMG/M metagenome (GOLD analysis project Ga0209489, IMG submission 187527) | Root nodule microbial communities of legume samples collected from California, USA - Siratro white BW (SPAdes) (version 2) | ecosystem: Host-associated > Plants > Roots > Nodule | place: USA... | reverse complement strand
CTAAATTATAAATTTTATTTACTAATAATTTTGCTTTCTTATTAAAATACTTACAAAATTATCTTAATTTTAGAATTTGTTTGGATAAACGTTTCCGTAAGTAATTTTAAGAAAACAAAAAAAAAAAATTCTGCAACGTAAAATAACTTATATATAAATTAAAAATAAAAATATCATTATTTGATAATATAATTTATAATCACATCGAGAACATTTATAGGTTGACTTACAAATAAACTAATTTTGAAAGAGAAATCATTTTACTTCTTATCGCCTTTATTCCTTTTAATATTTTTTTCCACAACCTAACGTTCCCGTCTTCTAAAAGTGCTGACAAAACAGGCTTGTATAAACACTACCAAACTGTTGCCAGATGCATTAATTCTGACAGCTAATAATTGGCAATTGCTTCTTGCTTATTAAAAGGGCAATATTAGGTTGTGTGGTTTTGTGAAGGTGTTGAAAATTGGAACTGAGTGATGGCGAAGGAGCTACCAACGGTGACGGTTAAGAAGAGTGACAGCAGAGGAGCAATGTAATTTTTTTTTCAAAAATTTTCTTCATTATAAAATCGTTTTCTATAATAGAAAAAGTATATTAGAAAAAATATTTTTTTAAGTAGGAGAAGTGTCTTATAAAAAACATTTTCATAAAAAGATTTTTTATTTTTCATAAAAAAAAAAATCTTCTTACCAAAACGTTTTTTTTTAAGACACTTCTTCTTTTATAGGAAATGTTTTCGATAAGACATTTATTACTAACTAAAACGATTTTCATAAGCCTCATCAGAAAAACTTCTCCGTAAAATGCTCACAGAAACCACTTTTCGTAATAAAGTAACGTGTTTTTCCGTTGTTCCTCCACCGTGCTCCTCCAACGCTCCTCCACCGTCACACTGCTTATCCATCGTTGCATCGCTCGTCTGCCCTTACCCTTTATAATCATCGTCTTTGCTAGCTCCTCCGCCGTTGCTAGCTTCTCCACCATTGCTAGCTCTTCCACCGTTACTCATTACTAATCTTCTACACTTTCACAAAATCGCACAACTTAATTTCTCCCTTTCAATATTCTGGCCAGGATATTTGTGAAATTAAGAACTTAATTTCTTCCTTTCAATATTCTGGCTGGATATTTGTGAAATTAAGAAAAATTGATGAAATGCATAGAGCAAAAGCAAATGATATTTGTAAAATTAAAGAAAAATTGATGGAGTGCAAAAAGCAAAAACACATGTAGGAGTAGGGGAAGCAATTGCCCTTATAATTTAGTTGTTTTCTTCTATTAACTAACAAAACTTATCATCTCGGCAACATGATACTAAAATAAATAGTGATTTTCGGTTCGTTTGAAAAAAAAAAAGGAAATAAAAATTATTAAAAAACTAAGTCACAAAATAAAATTAAATATGAAGTCCACAAATTTAAATTTCCTTCATATCCGATTTTTTTCATAACCAAATAAATTAAACTTTTTATTTCCTTCCATATAGGGATTAGGACAATGCACTGTTGGGTAGCAATTGACCCTAGGTAGTATTTACAACACTTCCCTTCCCTTCAATGTGAACCCTCCACCATTCTATCATTATCTCCCGTTGCTTCAGATACAAAAATCCAGTTTCCTCCAGTTTTTCCCTTCACTGTGAACCCTCCTCTATCATTATTCTCCTCCATTCTATCATATTCAGCAACCAATCAACTCTTTCATCAGAGGAGGAAAGAATCAAAACTACAGGAGAATATGTTTTAATTCACCAGTTCATTCTTGAAACATCTACAAAATTTCCCTGCTTGCTCCTGATAAAGATCCTACTCCTTCCTAGGCATATGCAACATATACAGTCCACCTTCAAGTTACAACCAATCAATCAATAAACGAATTTTTTTTTCTATACAATTTTCCCCTAACTGTAGATTGGGTGTTACGGGATACGCACCCAGAACCTTCATTGCTGAAACATGTTTCAAGCAAACGCTTTCCTACAGAATAAGACTAACTATAGCTGCAAAACTGGTGTGTTAGTTCTAAATCCTCAGTACAACCCCTAAACTCCCCCAATCAATTCACACTAGTAAATGCAATCATGTGAAAAGGAAAGAAAATAGTTGGAATGTCTACGAATCCCCAGCAGCATTTTGAAGCCTAACTTGTTCATGAGCTTTCACCACCTCTGAAGTGAAACTCTCTAATGTCTTGAAAATGGGAATTAAACCAGCCTGTAAACTATTATTAGCTGCATCACGAACAAGTTTGACGGCTTCTTTATGCCTGACCCTCTCTTCATGTAATCTCTTCTTCATAGAATCTAAATCCACCTTTAGATCATCTAGTGGTGAAACACCGCTATCAGAAGTGAGCTTCGATAATGCAGTCTTTCCTGAAACTTTATCATGTTCTAAGCTTCCCATTTCTGTGCGCAATGATCTAAGTTGTTTCTCAAAGTCCTTTCTGAGATACTCAGCTTTGATTCTCTGGCGTTGCGCCTCATCTTGCCTTTCCAATAACTCATGTAGTTTTTTAGCAAATTCATGCATGGCCTCAGCCACCTCTGTTTCTGAAATTCTAGTCATTGCTTGATGCCAATCATTGCAAATTATAAAAACTGGTGGAGCATCAAACCGACTTGGAGAGAAAGGGGCAATACCGTCAGCTGTTTCTTCAGGTTCGTTAGGAAGGCATCTTATGAGCCACTCATTCAAATTCTTGACATAAGTTTTTTGAGTCTTAACCCAGATGTTGAACTGACTGCACCAATTCAAAAGCTCCTTTTCAAGTTCTACAATGGCCTTCAGAACTTCATCTCCTTGCAGACCAACGTTAATCTTAAGAGACTGACTTTTACTCTCGATGATAGCTTGGAACTGTTTCTGGTGGCATTTGAGCATGAATTTCCACATTCTAGTGAATCTGCTGACAAATAGGCTATTCATCAAATCAATAGCTCCATAACTTCTAACTCAAGAAAAATAATTCAACCATGTAAAAAAATAGAATCACCATTCCAAAACCAAAAAGGATAATGTTAATATAAACAAGTCTTCAACCACTAACCACTGACAAGAGATAATCACATAAGCTTATTTCTCATCAATCACTTGAAGATAAATTTGACTCAGTGCCATCCCTCTATACGACTTGAGACAAAATTCTCAATGGAATGTCTGATTTGGCACATAAATTACCTTGTACCATCAATTATTGGCCTCTCTTTCATCCAGGGGAATTAATAATGACAGCAAGATTTTAAATTGCAACCTAAAACATTCCATAAGGGATTTCTCATTTTTTGGCGAATGAGGGAGTTGCATTGAGCCAATTGTGGTGAACAAAAACAGTTAATTGAATGTAACAATTATATCAATCAGATCATTAAATATCATCATAATTCACAGATAGATATTAAAACATGGCCAAAAATTATGTAAAACTTCACAAAGTGGCTCTCGTGTGTTTAAAAACATTAATAATCCATCTTACTTACTTTAGCCTACTCTTTAGAAGGGAAGAAGAAAGACCAAACACATTACCCTTTGAAAGGATAACAAAACAGCCTTTTGACAGTATCTTCTTGTAAAAATTTTAAATGTTTGTGACCAGAAATTGATAAGAAATGACAGACAAAAATTAGCATAGTGAATGAGTGAAGCAATTTGATACCCATTAATCAATGCTGCAAGTTGAGGCTGCAATTCATTATCCCTCAATTTATGTATTCTTCCCATTATAGTTTCAGCGGTTCTGATGCAAATATTGATTTTTGTTTGCAACTTCCTAATTGATGCTCTAGTAGCATCAATTTTACTAGATTCAGCTCCTAGATTATCCAATGTTTTCAGTCTCTTGAACTGTTTCTCATAAATGGCCCGTAACCTCTCTTCATCCTGAGAACAGGGCAAAAGTATAAATACATAAGCATAATTTGAAATTAAGACAAAGTATATTACTACAGCCACTTATCAATACAAGTATGTGGCATAATCTACAATTTATTGAATAATACAAAATAATTTATCATTGAATATGATGCTGAATATGCATGATACACGTTATCGAGTAATGAAGTTTCAAATTATATCCCCTCCTGTCCAACAACATGAAAGTATTAAAGGAACCATATCATAAGGGATTTAGAAGCCTTCCTCAACAAGTAGGTCATATAGCAAATCAGTAAGAAGGATATAAATAGTTTAAAACATTTCTAACTTCATGATTCATTAAAATTGGAGTATTTTGAAACTAATCATATACATACCTTAACTTCCTTATACAATTTCTTCTCCCACACGTAAAGTTTCTCCAATGTGGATGAAAGATTTTCTGGATTTGTCTTGAAGTCTTTCCCAGGTTCCCCACAGTATGCTCGTGCCAATTTTATTTCCCTAGAAGAAAATTGTATAGATGGAGGATCTGAAGGTAACCTGGAAGGTGCTACCATCTGCAAGATTCTGGAAAGGATAACTGCATAAAAACACATAACATAACAAGACAGTTAGTTGACCGATGTTTCAAACTCAACATAAAAGAGGGTATGGAGGATAAAAAACACAGATTTTAATAATAAAGCCCCACACATACGCCCACATGTATGTATGCTTGCAGTAGAAAAATCATCTGAATGACTCAGTTTACTTGGACCTTTTAATCAAAATGCATCTGCGTTTCCTTGAGGCACAAGCCTGGGAGGCTCGAGCATGGAAATATCAAACTAAAGGGTTCATAATGAAAAATCTATTCCATTTATAATTATTCTACTCTATGACTTGATTATTTGTTTTAAGAGAGGAGACAAAAGGTGAATAGTACAGAAGAAACTGACTAAATGGAAGAAACCACAAAACACGTCTTGTAAATATAATAACACGGCATAAGAAATATTCTGCTAGGGGCTCATGCTTGCCAAATCAACACAAGCCTGTTGCAGTAAGTTGTACAGAATATTGTTTTACAATAAACGTGCTTTCATTTAATGAAGTATTTAGCTTCTTCCCTTTTTTTCTCAATGCTATCTAATTTTATTGAGATTATGGTGTTTACATAAATACAGAAAGATCATCACAATCAAACCAGTGTACACGGAATGACATCAAATTGCATAACTCGTGTTTATTCTAACAAGCTTAAAGCACGCTGCCAGAGCCAAAAGAAAAAACACAATAAAAAAACAGAAGACAACTCAAGCTATGTTTGGATTAAAGTCGGGAAAATATTTTTGCAACTTTCAATGCACAATTGTAAATTCCGATGCACAAAATGAAGAAGAAATAATTTGATGCTTTGAGAATAAAGTAAATTTGAGCTCAACTGAAATCCAAGCATGCCACACAGGCTGAGGAGTTTCGGACCCTCGTGCCCTACATCCTAGGATGAAAAAACAACCATGCAGACAACAGCATTCATGTGGAGTGTGGAGTACTCCTCGGTGTCGGATTCATCCAGCTATTTTCTAATAGAAATTGTCATTGCTCAAAAGCCACAGAACAGGCACCAGGTTTATAAAGAGGATCTATATTTAGACCAGCAAAGCCAAATTATAATAAAAAAAGAAACTAAATCTAATGAAATCTAACAAATGTAAAGGATAAAGCAAACAAAACTAGCTTATTCTAGCTCTCACTTAATTACGAGATAATCTAAATAAAAAACCCAATTATACAACGAAAGTTCCAAAAGGAGCAAATAAGCAAATCTACGTCATCCTTCCTTCCTCTACAGTCTGCAGGTTCAGCAAAATATGTAAAATACGCCAAATACTAACACTCACAAGCTCCACACACAAACAAAAACTGCATGAAAAAGGTAAGGCATGTCTCACATTTAACAAAAAAGGATAAAACGTTTATACCTCTAAGTGCAGCAACCCTAGACCGATAAGGCGGCTTGCAAACCTCAAGCAACAACGCAACCTCTTTCCCAAAATTCGATGCCGTCACAAACTCATCCTGAATCTCCACCACAACCTCACGCAGATCCCTGGTGCCGTGCGCCGACAAAGTGGTTACACTACTCAAAACCGAAGAGTCACCGTCCACCGCCGTGACCGTCGCTTCATCAATCTCGAAACTCACCCCTTTCTTCGCACCATGCTCTTCGGAAACAACAGTGTCGGGACTGCTCTTAATCTCTTTCTCAACGGAACCGTTATCGCTGCCGTCATGGAACCTCACCGTCTTGGAACTCCCCTCGCTGCTACTCACCTGTTGCAACGGCACCGCTTTAGTGTTCGAAGGCCCTTCCCCGAAATCCCTCCCTGCAGCGAAACCCTTTTCCTCAGCCACCTTTTTATTCTCCTTCTCCTTCGCCTTCGCCGGAGCCTGTCTCGGAGCTTCGTGCTCCATTTCGTCTTCCAAATCGGGAATTCCCTCTCTCTCCCTCACCTCCTTCGAATCGGGACTGCTCGCGCTCGACCCGAACCGAGGGGGATAAGCCGAATACCCGTTCTCGAAGCTCTCGAAGACGTTGAGGAAATCCCAAGTGGAGACGCGAGGAGGAGACGGCGGCGCGGGAGGAGGACGCGGCGGAGATAGCGACGGTCCGGGGGGAGGGTAGTGAGGGTAATCCCCACCCGGAAACCCGTAGAAACCGTAACCGTAAGAAGGATCGGGCCATTGTCCAAATGTCGCCACATGTCTCTCTGGTTCTTCATATACCATTGGTCTTCCATTGGGGACAGACCTCTTCATGTAATGAGCGTATTGGTAATTTTGATAGTACCCGTAAGGTTGCGGGTCGGGTTCTGGGAAGTCGTGAATGGGAGGCGTAGAGGAATGAGAGTGCGAGTGAGAGTGAGAAGGAGAATGAGAATGAGGAGGAGAGGGAGAACTCAATTCGGATCCAGAAGAGAGAGGCAAGTGAGAACCCTCGGGGGAATCCGCGTGAGAGATTGAAGCAGAAGAGGATGAGAGCTTGTGATTGTTGATGCTTTTGGTTTCGGAGGGTAATGTAAGAACCGGGGAGGAAGAACCGGTGGTGTTGGTGAGGTCTTGTTCCGCGAATTTGCGAAGAGCGTCGCCGATTTCCCTGAGCGAATGGAAATACGCCACGTGTGCCGCTGCTAGAGCGTAGCGTTGCTCCGATGCGGCTTTTAGAAACCTCCTCCGCTCTCTGCAGAGAGCCACCGCGGGGAAGTCCTCTATCTTGGAGCCGCCGCAGCCCATGTCAATGACCGGAGATCGTAGACTGAGTTGCCGATGTCGACGCCGGAAAACATGGTTCAACGGCGCAGAGGCTCATGGTGACGGCGCCGCATAACAAAGAAGGTGGTGTTGCGGTGTGCTTAAAGTTAAGATATATGATTTAATAAGTGAGAAAGGGTGAACACTGAAGTGTGTTTACATGCAAGGGGATTGAGGGGAGGGAGAGTAACAGGAGCGAAGATTCTAGAGAGATTTTTAATTATTAATTTTGAAAAAATGAAAAAGAAAAGAGGGTGGGGAGGATGTCATGTAATAAAATAATAAGGAGAAATTGTATTGAGATTGGTGATGGTGGGGATCTGGGTTTTGTTATTGGTGTTTGAATTTAAACAAAAACTGAGTGAGATTTATGGAAGTTTGAGAGAGTGGAAGAAGAAAAAGAGAAGAAGAGGGAGAAAGAGGAGACCCGCCATTGGCAACGGACCCCTTTCATCATAATACCATCTCATGCTTCTCTTTTTATTTATTTATTTATCTTTATTTTAATATTTAATTTAGTATTTGATTTAAATTTAATATTTAATGTTGATTTGGATGCTTTCATGGTCCCCCACTGTTGCAGTAGCTTGGACCAGCCTCACCTGGTTTGGGTTTTGAGATCCATCCCACTTCTTCATTTCCCATGCAATTCACCGCGTCAAATATTATTCTGTCACAGCCAATTTACACTTTCAAAGTTTCCGCGTCATTCAATTTACTTCAATATACAAATCTGTGTTACATAAATAAACCATTTATTTTATAATTCAAAATTAATTTATACATAATTTAATTTATAAGATTTTTTTTCAAATTTCATGCTGTTTATGGATTTATCCAAATTTGTCAAACATAGTTACAATAAATGTTTATTTATTTTGGGATTCAGACTTTTTTAGTAGCATAAAGCTTAAATCTCGGCTATATATATAGATACGTAATAAATTACGTAAAAAAATATTTACTTTAAAATTATTTTCTTTCCCTAATTTTTGAAAGTTTTATTTTGACTAGGAGCTGGGTTCACAAATAATTATTTAATTTTTTTTCATTAAACCTATAAATTTGACTTTAAATAACAAAATATTTCCATATTAATTAAATATTATGGGTCAAATCAGTTTCTACAAACAGGGTCCACTATTTGATCTGGCATCACTGATAATTCATTAAGGTGAGATTAAATTGACTTAATTACAATTTCATGTACAGACTGTATTATTAAATTTTATCTTCAAAATAATTATCTTATTTCTATTAAATAATCTATTTTGTAATGATTTTCCAAATGTGGCAAACTCCTTAACTTGTAATAACGCTTGTGCATTAAATATTTATATAAAATGTGGGATTATTTTTATAAGAAAATTAAATATATGGTCACCTGAATTCTACACATTCCACAAGATTTTATTTTAATGTTTTGTAGTGTTGTGTTTGATTTGAGAGGGAGCGAAAAGAATAAAAAAAGAAAGAAGAAAAAGTAAAGGTTGTGATTATTTGAATTAATGAAAAAATAAATGGGTGAAGAACATTTTAATAAAAAGCTTGTAATTAGTTTGATTGATGTAGTAAAATATTTTTATAATAATATATTTAAAAATTATTCTATAAAATATTTATTTTAAATAATTGAGGTAAATAATAATTTTAAAAAATATAAATTAAAGTGAAATAAATTTGAAACTAAAATAAAAAATCACTATAAACTTGATAACTAAAAACTAAATTTAAAACTTTATTTTTGATTTACAATTTACATGTTTTTCCTTTAGAAACAAAGGTGTGGTAAGAGAAATACTGATGAACAATATTTTTGTTTATATTTTCAGTTAAATTTTACTGAAAAATTATTAATTCACCATTGGAGTTCATTAAATAAATAATAAGATTTATAAATTTTATAAGTTTAGTCCATAATAAAAATTAATTAAAAATATATTACTGATTTGTATAGTTTAATTTGCAGCTAATTTTCTGCTTGTATAAAGAAGTAAACTTTAATATAATTTAATTTTACAACATCAAAATATCATTTTATAAATCCTTTAACTTCAAAAACTTACTTGTAAAAAAGTCAAATGTAATTTTTAATTAAAAACACTTTAAATGTATTTTAAAAATAATTATGACTATTATATACATTAATAATATTACCATACAATGATAATAATTTATACTTCTAATAAATATACACTAATAATCTGATTCTACAAACAGGTCCACCATTTGATATGGCATCACTGATATTCATTAAAGATTAATTTGACTTTGTGGCAAACTCTTTAATTTGTAATAACGCTTGCACATTCAATATTTGTAAAATATGGGGTTATTTTGATAAGAAAATTAAATATATGGTCAGGTGAATTTCACAAAATTATTTGTAAAATATGGAGTTATTTTGATAAGAAAATTAAATATATGGTCAGGTGAATTTCACAAAATTTTATTTTAATGTTGTGTTTGGATTTGAGAGATTAAAGATTAATTTGACTTTGTGGCAAACTCTTTAATTTGTAATAACGCTTGCACATTCAATATTTGTAAAATATGGGGTTATTTTGATAAGAAAATTAAATATATGGTCAGGTGAATTTCACAAAATTATTTGTAAAATATGGAGTTATTTTGATAAGAAAATTAAATATATGGTCAGGTGAATTTCACAAAATTTTATTTTAATGTTGTGTTTGGATTTGACAGAAAAAAAGTCTGAAACAGGTAAATTTATTATAAAGGAATTTTATGTAAGAGAAATAAAGGAAAAACACGTTAATTTATTTTAATGTTGTGTTTGGATTTTAATTTAGAAACAAAGAATATTTTTGTTTATATTTTCAGTTTAATTTCACTGAAAAATTATAAATTCACAATTGGAGTTCATTAAATAAATAATCAGATTTATAAATTTTATAAATTTAGTCCATAAATATGTTTAGCTCCTTTAACTTCAAAAACTTACTTTTAGAAAAGTGAAATGTAATTTTAAATTAAAAACACTTTAAATGTATTTTAAAAATAATTATGACTATTATATACATTAATAATATTACCATACAATGAATTGTGATCAATAAAAATACTTATTATATGAAAGATATAATTTATTAAACTTAAAACAATCAACCATATTAATTATATGAAACATATAATTAATTAGTATGTTATTAGTATTTATTAGACGGCAATACTTATGTTAGTGTTTAACAACACAGTTAATAAACAGAATTATATTATTATATGAAAATTGGTCAAATTTTTGTTATTATACTAAATAATTAACAATATATATTACATAAAATTCACATTTTACCTTAAAATAAATTAAAATTAACTTATATATATATATAAATTAAAATATAAAACTTTAAGAGTCTACAAAATTTTAAAACTTAATTTATAAGTCAGTTAATTTCAATGCAAAAAAATCTCATTTTTTTCTTCTCTTGTAATTTTTTAAGAAAAAACATTAATATTCAAAATGATTAAAAATGTAATTTAATATTTAATATATAAAAAGTGTAAATTAGTAAGCTATTAATGATATACTATTTTCTTAGTGTTTAATTATTTTTAAAAATTATAACTTAATGATGACTTTATAAAATTTAATACGGAAACCTAATTTTTATATTTTTTTCCAAGTTTTTAAATTGAATCATATTTTTTTTCTTTTCAATAACTTAGTCAATAACAGCTTGTACATTAAGACCTAATTAGTGGTTTCGTAAAAAAAAATAAAAAAAAATAAAATTCAAAGCGTCCTCACTTTGATTGGAAAAGTTCCAAAGCAGGGAAGGCTGAGAAGTAATATGTGACTTCTGCAATTAAATATTTATATTTAAAATAAATAGTCACTATAAAACTTAATAAGTAAAATAGTATACTTTAAGATAATAATATATTAAAATAAATTATTTTAAAAATTATTAAATTTAAAATAATTTAGTTAATTTTATTTGATATTTTATTATTTTTTATTTTCATTTTTTATTTAAGTATAATTATGAATAAAATATTATCATATATAACCAATTATAATTTTACTTGTGATTACCCATATAATTACTCGATATATATATTATTTTTATATTTTATTTATAATTGATGTTAAATAAATTGAATATATTTATGAAAGTCTAAATTAATTTTATAAATTAAATATATATATATATATATTGTATAATTTTAAAATATCAATTTATCTTTTATTATGTAATTTTTTTTAACAACAAAAATAAATTAAATAAAAAGAAGCATTTCAAGAGTGCATGATACTTCAGGGGTGTAATCATATTGTAATTTGATCGTACTTCAGGGGTGTAATCATATTGTAATTTGATCGTAATTTTGTGGGGAAGTAGACGGTATAGAATGTAAAAAAGTTCTAGACATATTTTATATTATATATTTTGATTAGATTTTTACTAAATTTTTTTGAAAAATAAAAAATATATATATATATATATATATATATATATATATATATATATCATTTGGGATGGATAAAAAGTATTATGATGCATTTAAATAAATATAATAAACAACTTGATCATCCATGATTAAGGTAAAAAAAACTTTGGAATGCCATAAAAATTCAATACCAGACACTAATTTTCATATGGTCCGTGAAAGTTATTGTTTTCTTACCAAAAGAAAATACTATTTACACGACATTCTTTATATCAGTTTTAATTTATGCAACATTTATTACAATATCATAAAAAAAGTATACTTAAATATATTTTCTAGTGTGTATTTCTCAATAAAAATGGTTAATCATATAAAATATGATTTATATATAACACATTAATTGTACACAGTAATAGATAATGAGAGAAGGAATAATGTAATGCCAATAATGACCATAATAAAATAAGATTATTTTCCTACATAATTTTAAATAAATTGTAACAAATGATGATGGTTATGCTATATATGTGTTCCAAGCCCATTGAACTAGAGATTTTAAATAAACCATTATTTATGCGCAATATCAACCCATCACGTTACATACATAAAAAAAAATAATTATAATATAATGTATGTTAAAGAAGTAGATTCCGACTGTGTTTATCTATGTGATTTGTATAAGATGTTTGAATGTAAAAGAAACACCTCTAATCGTAATTCTTTATTTAAAAATATATAAAAAATACTTTTAATAATAAAGAACTCATATATTTATGGTAAATATTTTAGATAATTTTTAATGCATGAATTATGTATAATAAAATGTTATGTAGATGTTACTATATATTACATAATCTTTTAAAAGAATTTACAAATTGTGTTCACGCTTTTATAAAATCTACATTTGTGTTTATATTTTAATGTAATTATAATTTCTATTCTTAAAAATTAAGGTTTTATATAAGATACAAAGATCCAATAGTCTTGTATACTTCATCAACATATTCAATAATTTCTTTTGTTTATAATACTATTTATCTATAACCATTACATTATAAGAAATGTTTCCGGAAGATAATAACATTAATTATTGCTGCCACAATGTCATCAACTACGCAACTATCTCAATAGCTACCCTTCGAGTGAGATACACGCCATTCAAACAAAACTCAAAATTCCTCTTTTATTTCATGCAATATGTTTAATAAATTAAAGAAAGGGTTAGTAACATTCACACAAGTACATAATACATCTCAATTTCATTTTCATTCTAATATACTATTTACGTAAAACAAAAACTATACTTACACTAAAAGAAAACGAATACACAGTTGAAATTTATAGGTAACAATACAAATCCGTATGAAAATCAATATTACTTATAAATTATGAAAAGAAAATCTATAAATAATTTAGATATAGGTAATTTATTTATGAATGATGAGTCTCTAGGTAACTGAAATTGTAAGTATTACTTATCAAACTGTAACTGTGGTATGTAGATATTAGCTATCAATTATAGTATGGAGGTAATATCCATCAATCTCAGTTCATAAATATATAAATATTATCCACCAATTTAATCATGTAAGTAGTTACATTGGATATAATTAAGTTCATGAATAATAAATCTCTATAAATATGATTCTATTTATTTTTCTAGTTTAAAAAAAAACAACATTACCTTCAAACTTTTAAATTCTTATAAAAGAAAAATTAAAATTAATTTAACTTAAACTAAAATTAATTTATACACAACATAAAAATTCTCTTGTCTAGTTTTTCTAATTTTTCATTTTTAATTTATTTTAAAATCAGCTTACTATTTAACGTTTGTACTATTAAGTGGAGAGGGTAAATTTTGTGGATTTGACAATCACACAGAGTTAAAAATTAGATGTGAAGTGGTTGTTAGGCAGGAGTAGAAGATAACTAACCCAACAAATAATTTCTGTTTTCATTTCAAATAAAACCTTTATTGCATGCAAAATAGTGACATCAGAGCAAATGTTTGTGCTAGTTGTAGCATTTTACTTTTTAGGGTTGATAGAGAAAGATCATTTGCTTCACTAATTATCTTCAACAAACAACTATGAATGGCTCGTTGGTTGGAACTTAATTATACCCTATAATATGAGCAATCTGCACGTCACTGTTGATTTTGATGGAAGAGGACCTATAATATTTGTGCAGTAACATGTTATTGATATCTATGTACTCACCAAAGCTTGTCTCTTTTGGTTACTTTTAAGAGTACCTGAAACACATGCATCACAAAACCAGACAAGAAAGCCACGTAATGGACTCTATTTTTTAAGCACTTTTTTAACAAGTCAATTAACAACAATCTTATCATCCTCACCTTCCTGGTTTGTCCCTGTTTTTTGAATTATTTTTTATATGTTAAAGATTAAACACAATTTTTTTATTATATATACCAACTTATTGAATTATTGGCTTACCTAATTACACCTAAAAATAAATCATATATCATATTGCACATTTTCTTCATCTTTTCTTTTATTATTCTTTTCAAAGAGTGTGTGTATGATAATCCCTGAAGATTGAGCTGTTATTGTAACAACAAAGAGGAACACTTTCTAGGTGTCATTGACATTGATACTAGGGATCCACGAGAGTATATGTAAGATATTATACCCACTTGTATAATTGTGTCCCCAAAAAATTCCAATATTTCAATGTTATGTATATATCCCTTTCGATAACAACTTTCATTTTTATTTATATTGTTTTGAATACTTAATATGTATACCTGTATACGTATATGCATGTTTAGTTAAATATAGAGGATCGTGATAAAAAAAAAAAAACATAGGTCTAAAGCAAATTTATATATAGTTATGACCTCGTTTTATTTTATTATTGATATAAATTTTGTATCAAATACTTTACATTAAGTATTTTTAACATTTAATAATCAATACAGAATCATTCTATCTAAGTTTAGCATAGTTAATATTAATAAAATTGTTTTTTTAATTTAAATAAATTACAGTCTGCAATAATAATTACAACTATTTTCATTGATATATTTCAAAAGTATTTCATGAATTTGAAAATAAAATCTATTTGACGTAATTTAATATTTTTAGTAGAGTGTGAATTCTTGTGTAATTGAATTCATGTACAGTATCAAAATATCTAATAAAATTTATTTATTCTATCACGAAATCCGATTCATTAATATGATGTATATAAACGCTGAATTTCATTAGGTTTATGAATAGAGTTTTACGCTAACATTATAATTATAAATTAAATATCTTATTTTTGTTAATATTATTTGAAATTACTTTAGTCGTAAAAATAAATTAAGAACTTTAATATAAAGTAATCTCTATTATAGAATCCATAATATTGAATTTTATGTTACTTTTTTGCGAGTTTTATTATACCACTTCATATTAAATATCTCATGGCTATTTTTTTCATCCAAAGATTTTTGTCAAATTATATGTTATTTGTAATTTAATCTAAAAATGTTTAATTATTGTATTTATATTATTATAAGTTATTAAGAATGATTTTTTTTTGTTTATTGTTGTGAATTATTAAACTGAGTCTTAAATTAGCATACTTTACTGCAAGAGTTTTATAAAATTAAGATTCTAAATTTTGTAATCTTGAATATGATTCCTTTATTAGAAATGTTCTTCTAATATTTAAATTGTGTGTGTGAGAGAGATTATACTTTCAATATTATAGGTTTGGAAAATAGGTGTGTATGTGTACGTGCATGAATATAATTATAAGGATTCTATATTTGCACTCATTCGTTAAATTAAATCTTATAGACTGAGTATTTATTTTATTCATGGTAAATGCCTTTCAAGGTAATTTCGATAAATTTTAGAATTGTCTAACCGTTAATCTAACATGAAAAAATATTAGGCAATCTAACATGTAAAATATTAAGCATTTATATGAGTTCAAATTAATAAATATTTAAAAATTAAATAACATATAATAATAATATTTATATGAATCTGACTTATATCTCATTGTGAGATCCTTTTAATGTTTCTTTCTCTCAATTAAGATTTTTGTATTAAAGAGTTTTTTTCTGACCAAAGTTTAAGACGCTTCAAAAAAGATTATTAGAAATATAAGTATAAGTTTAAATAAATCTTATAAATTAAAAGTAATATTAATCCTATATTCAATTGTTCCACCTAGTACTCAAAGAGTGAGATTTCAAATTTTACTTATATATATATATATATATATATATATATATATATATATATATATAAAAAAAAATAAAAAATATAACACTGTA
>Ga0209489_107604_pt1 | contig 15894 bp, 7 predicted proteins | sample SiratrowhiteBW_FD_187527 | JGI IMG/M metagenome (GOLD analysis project Ga0209489, IMG submission 187527) | Root nodule microbial communities of legume samples collected from California, USA - Siratro white BW (SPAdes) (version 2) | ecosystem: Host-associated > Plants > Roots > Nodule | place: USA... | reverse complement strand
TGACATAGAAAATTATAAAAAAAAGTCTTAAATAAATATAAATTTAAAGAAAACACAAACGTTAATAAATTTGCGGGTTCTTATTTCTATTAATTGTAATACCTTTATTATATTAAAGTAAAATAATGGGCGTGACCCAAAATTGTTCACTTTAAAATCTAACTAAGAAAAGTCAATAACTATTTTAATATCCGACCCAAAATTTCATTATATATATTCTTTTGTGATCAATTTAAATTCAATTAAATTCTACCAATCGAACTAAAATTATTACATAATATTAATGACAATATAATTATTATTTAATTTATTCTATTTTTCTATTAACTAAATGCATATTTTAAAACATTAAATTATTTAATTATTCAGGGTGATAAAACGATGGAAACTTGACCAACTTAACCCTAAATTTTTATTAGGTTGAGTGATAAATTTGCTCAAAACAAATTAGATACATCTATACAACAAATTATGTATTTTTTATTTTTATAATCATTATATAAAATAAATTCTATAACTATTTTTACTGTTAGACCATTTTATTCTTCTTCGACTAAACCCTAAACTCAGTCACAAAACTGCATCAAAATGAAATAAACCCTGAACCCCGTCAAAATCAAATACGTAAACCAATATTCACATGTACTAAATAACATTGATCTTAGGTTGAGCATTTCAATTCCAATAAAGAACTTTTACCTTAATCAAGACAACACTTATTATGTCTTCTCTTGAATACCTTCTCAATCCACATTAACATTGGAATCCAAATTTTGAAACAAGTTGCTAGGTATTTAATGTTTCTTAATGGATACTAATAATAAAAAAAAAAAAAAAAAACCATGAGGTTTTGATCACTTACGAGTTTTATGCAGTTGACCACTTCATAGACAACTAAAATCACCAGTGCACTGGGACCAAAGGCGTAAGGGCTCGCAATGTTGCGTAAATGGACAAACTCCAACACCCAATAAGCTTAACTAAGACACAAAACACAGAAATGGAGCTGATACCTTCAAAGACCAACAATAGAGCTTTGAATGGAAAAAATGGGGGAAGGTTGCTTGCTAGGGCTTGGGTTTGCACGATATTGGAATAAAGGGGAAACTCTCGAAGAAATGGTGTTAACATTCAACACATGTCATTTATCTCTTTATTTATTTTTCTCACATGAGGTTGTTAAGCGTTGGTGAAGCCAATGCTAACACCTTGACCACGCATTAATGAAGTCAATGCTAGCCTAATAAAATTGTATTTCTTTATCATTAGACATAACTTACACAAACAATAATCTAAATCTTTTTATTATTTTTATTTTTGTATTCTCATGTACATCAACTAGATTGATGCTAAATTATAATTATTTAAAGTAAAATATAATATTAATGTCCATTTTAATGTCCCAAAAGTGGATACAATTAAATTTCTATTGTATTTGTTTTTAGCACTTCATAGTGTAGTAGCATGCCATTAGTCTACACTAAGGTTTCAAAATATTTTATGTCTTATTTTTTTTTTTATTGATTTACGGTAGACGAAGACAAATTTGAGAGAGGTCATCCTGTTTGTATTTGCGGATGTGCAAAGAAAAGTGAGTAAGGATTCGAGGGAAAGGAGATGTGATGGTCCCTCGCTCATGTGAAGAGAAATGAGAGGAAAGTCATGTCAGCCATGGTGAAAGGGCCGAGTGCTCTTAGTTTTCTACATGTATATGTATTGGTAAGTGATCGAAATGAACGGGTATAGGAATGAGATAAACGATTATGGAGATATACATAATGGATTATCCATTGCTAATACTTAAAGTTCTAGAGAATGTTTTATTGCTTCCATTGTGTTGACCCTAGGAAGTAACATCTCTATTCCACCAACCCTTATAGAGTTTGTTATGGCACTTAAATTCTAGAAAAGTTGTGCAACTTTTAGTGCAAAAGACAACTCTTTCGATGCATTCTATCTTTTCTATGTGGCCATGTATTATCTTTATCACAGACTCCATACACCACCCTTGGTACAACATATATGTTACTTGGAATTAGGGAATAACTATTAGCAATTTAAGCCAAAAGAAAAGAATAGAACATAAGAAAATATTTTGACAAAGAAGGAGAAATAGAAAGAAAAGCAAAGAAGAGAGAAGAAGAATAGAGAGCGAAAAAAGAAATAGAACAAAAAGAACACCTTGAATGTTATTCAATACTAGAAACGAAAACAAAAACCAAAACAAGGACCAAGATCTTCTACACCAGAAATGGAAACAAAAGAAAAAGACAAAAATAGGGACCTAGATCATCTACACCAAGCATTACATGGTCAACCAGAAACCATCTATCCCAAAACAAAACAAAAACAAAAACAATGACTCGGATAGTCTACATTCAGCATTAGATGGTCAAACAGAGACTGTCCACCCCAAAATAGATACCGAGACCATCTACACCAAGAATTATACAATCAAATAAATACCATTTGCCCCAAAAATGAAATGAAGTCCTAAACAAAAATCGAGACTATCTACACCAAGCATTAGATGGTCAAACAGAGACCATTTATCCTAAAAACAAAATGAAACCCTAAATAGAGAAAAATTGTCTACACCAAGCATTAGACCATCAAAGAGAGACTATCTACCTTAACAATGTAAACAAAAACCTTAAATAAAGACCAAGACCTTCTACACCAAACATTAGATAGTCTAATAGAGACTATTTACGCCAAGAACGAAAATAAAATCCTACCTCTAGTTCGACGAGGAAAAAGAGGAACTTCATCGCAACAAATTTAATGAAGTTGTGAGTGGTACTTAAGAAATGAAAGATCACTTTGTATTTTGATATTGACCTTAATTATGCAACTTGAAATAGGGGAAAATTGAAAGCTTTCAAACCCTAACAATCCAACCTCCACAGATTTGCGGAAATCTCTCTAGCAACCACCTCTCTTCTAGAAACTTTGAACGTTGCACATCTTGCGGAGGAAACGGATGTCATTTTTGCAATCAATCATCAAGAATGTAGGTTGTTGATTTTTTTGGAACGTTGAAGCTTCTTTTGGAACGTTGGGGGCAGTTCTGTTTCACAAATCATGGGTAGAAGCTGAAATCAGTTGTTCCTCAATGTTCACAGTCCAAAAACCACTCACTCTCCATCTTCTATAAATAGGGGCTCCACCCATTCCGAAACCACACACCAAGAGCTTCTCATTTTCTCTTCTTCTCTTCTTCACATATTCTCTCTTCTCTTTCTCTATTTCTTCTTTAAATATCTTGGGTATTTTTTGCTCATTAAAGAGTTAACTTGCTAGTTCTAAGATCCTCGATTTTGAATTGAGAAGTTCCTATTATATCTTGGGAGACTTGCGTATTTATAGCAGATAAGTTCTTAAGGACAATAATTTTTATCACACCTTCAAAATTTTAGTTTATTAATTTTTCAACCGTCTTTAAAATATTGTGATATTGACCTTAATTATGCAACTTTTTGAAATAAAGAAGACGGAGAAAGAGAAGGTATAAAGCAATCCACTTTCTTTATTCTCATGAGTTCATTTTATATGATAAAAGTGTTTAATAATATTATTAATAAAAATAATTAATAAAAGTTAAAAATAAATATAAATATAATTATTTATAATAATAAAAAATAAATTTATATGACAATGATAACAATAAATAATAATGTTAACTATAATAAGATAAATAAATATAAAAATAATAATATTAATAAAATTAAATTTAAAATATTTAATATTTTTAGTAATAGAGATAATATAATTATCTCAAATAATAATTATAGCAAATAAAATATTAAAAAAATAAAATTATATGACAATAATGATAATAAAAGTAATAATAACAAGATAAATTCATAAAATAACAATAATAATATAAAGAATAATAATTTTGTTTTAATTTTAGTTTCATTTTATGAATTTATTTTGTTGTTATTACTTTATTATTATTATTATTATTATTATTATTATTATTATTTTATTATGTGATTTTATTTTAAATTAATTTTAACTATAACATTAAAATTGTAATCTTACATTTTCATCGATTATTTTTTTTAAAAAAACACATTCATTATATCAATTGCAACTTTTTATAAATTTTCTTTTCCTTTAAAATTAATTTTTTCTTAATTCAAATAACTTCGCACTATCTCAAATCTATTTCAACTCTCTCAAATTCATTTTGATCGAGATACACCCTTACCGTTATTAAAGTCTTTCGTATGGCTAATAACACTATTTGCTTGTAGTTAGTATGTTGCATTCTTGTGGTGTATACTCAATGTTATTTAGTATTTCTAAAAGAATTCTGACAATTTAATAATAAAACTCCTACACACATTACACACATTAGGTACACTGTATCCTACCAAACACTGAAACAATTGGCCACAAATTTGTAAATCACCCCGACAAGAACTGATATGTCATTCAACCATTTAACCACACGCGAACTAGTTCCTCTTTCGTCCTTGTCTGATTACTATAATGTTATTACAATATTTTTAGGCCTTAGAAAAGAAGGATTTTAGCATTGTTAGCCAAAAATATCATAACTCAGTGTAACGACACAAATATTACACCCTATGCATTTTGTCATTATACAGACCCACCAGGGTCTTGTAGCCGCACATAGAAACTTAAAACCTTCCCTTAAAAACACTTCCATTTGTTTTTTTTCTTTTCTATTTTTTATTATTACTCTCTATTAGTGCAATCTTGGTTAATGATTTATTATTAGCAAATAGTAAGTTATATTATTGAACTATTTTTTTATCATCGTGTCTTCTTGCAAGTTGTGTAAATGGGGTTAGAACTTTGAACTTTATTTGAGTTGCTTGAGGCAAAATAATATGCGATCCATTACTTTGTTGGAGATCATCACGTTTCATTTGTGGTTAATAATTATTGATCAATATTATTATGTAGCAGAACAGAATAAATCAAACTTCAAAGACAGACAAAGAACCTGAAAAATAATGTGGCTGAAAATTAATAACAAGGAGGGTAGTTGGAGAAAACCGCGGCAGTTTCCTCGTACCAAAGTGGTATTATCAAAAACTGTTTTTGTTTCTCTCACAAATATATTTTATTAGTATTTATTCATAAATAGAATACCAGCTTTGCAGCCCACAATATATTTTTTTAGTAGTTCTGCCACAACCAAAACCACTGATATTTCTGTGTCTAACACCTTTGTCTGCTGGCACTTTCTTTGGTTGTTTGTTAGCAATCATAATAGCAGTTTCTTTCCAAAAGACCTAAGTTGCCTACTTTCTAGATACTACTAGATTTTCTTTGCAATAACTAATATTAAAATAATGATTTTCTTATTTATATTTATTTTTAAAATATAAGATCTAATATTAATTTCTATTTTTTAACGTATAATATTTTCTTTTCATAATTTTTTTTATCTGACATAAGAAATTTGATAAATAATGAGTAAAAGAGAATTTTCTTTGCATGAATTTTAATTATCTTACCGAATCATCATAAAACATTTAATAAATTATTAAAAGTTAGTTTGTTATTTTGCATATTATGTATTCTTCCGCATATTTATAGTCTCACTTAATTAATAAAAAATGAAATAATTAAGATATATATATATATATATATACTGGAAAATAAAAATAATAATTATAATACAATAAAGATATTGCTTATAATTTTTTTATTTGTTCGGTGCTACCTTAAATAATGCTAAAAGGGAACAATCTTTTATTTTCCTCCAGCTTAAGTTAATGTCGAGCATCCTTATATAATGCAGGAAAGGTGTTCTTTTGCCTCCTTAGCTGATAACAAGTTCCTTTTATATTTATTTTTATAACTTTTTATTGAATTGAAACAGAAATAAGAAGAGAGGGTAAAAAAATTGGCATAAAAAATGAAAATAAAGTAAAAATTATGCATAAGAAAATATCCTAAAATATAATGTTAGAATAAAATAACGTACTCTTGAATAAGTAGCTAGGTTTGGCCAACATCATTTGTGAAATTATCGTGAATAGTTCTTATTCATTGACATGTGAGGTAACTATATATGTATGTGTTTGCAAAATAATGCTTTAAGGGAAAACCAGAAAAGGTGAATTCAATGCACTGAGAGAAGGTTTGTTTCTTGATCAATGATCACGAGTCATTTTCTGCCCTAGAAAATGAAGAAGATGCATCAAACACCACACTGTCACCATATGTTTTCAATATAGCTTCAGAAAGTCATGGTATATCTCACTTCTCTCTTGTCCTTTACTTTACCATGGCTAACTCATGCATGCCATTGTGATTTGAGTTCCAATAATTTCTTAGGGTTAATCTCAAGATTTAAAGAAGATTTATTATCAAGACATTTGCATCCATGAGCTGCTTAAAATTTAAAACAATATATATATACATATAATTAAATAAATACGATTTTTTTTAAATCTAATGACTAAAATTTTTACAAAAAAATTTTAAAAGACCAAAAGTATTATTTAACTTAGTAATTAGGTTACCAACTCGATTTCACGCTTTCGCATATAGAATCAGACTTTCCAATGCACTGTGATTCTGGCTTTTGTAAAGGAAACCAGCAGTCAAGCATTAATTAGCTTTCTCGGGATGGTAAGTATTTGATTAGAAAAGTAATATTAGAATCAAAATATAGGGTTTGATTAAAAAACATTATTTTCTTAACTTAGGTATAAGTGTGCTTAAAGCCACATATTTTGTACAATGAATAATAACACTAGTAATAAATAATCCTTTGTTGCTTCTAATTAGTTATATACAGATTCTAAAACCACTCTGAAAATAAAAAACAAAACAATTGCATTTTGCAATATTAATTTGAAAACTTTAAGGGTTTTTCTTTTCTTACATTGTTGAACATTGTACATGTTCACTCAAATAAAAGATAAGCAAACTTTATGTGTCCATAATTATGAGTACCGACCGCAGCATTGTTGATTTGGTAAACAACAAAACTGAAGGTTATCATTGATGACTTTATGATATACGCTTAGGCTTTGAGTCGACAAAAAATGTTTGTATTCTGTTTTTGTCATTTTGAATGTTGGAGAGTTTGCTGATATAAGAATTTGTGTCCTGCTTTAAGAATCAACGTCAATGGCTGCAGACTAATGTTGACAGAAACATTGCATCATGCCCTTAACTGTTATTCACCGTAATAAACAACGAATTTACAATTCAAGTGGCGACAGCATTGAAATTTAATATAATTTATCGTGATTTTGGAAAGGAGACAAATTGATGGCAGTTGAATTTGTATAATTCCACTTGTTACGAGTTTTTATTATTATATATATATATATATATATATATATATATATATAATAATCAAATTCTAATATGTATTTTGTAATGCACCCAGAAACATATTATCTTAGTCTATAATGTATATAAAATTAATACATATATTCACTATTTTCTATATAATAATATATAAATACTTGAACAGGATGTTCTCAAAATAATATACATCATATTTTCATTTTAAAAAGTAACACAATAAATTTTGCATGCTTGACTATTAAAGAATATAAAAATATTTAAATGCATTTTAATTTTTGAAAGTAATCTTTTACTTTTGATTCTCTTACGAAAATTTATATTAAGTACATCCATCCTACGAAAGACTAATGCATTATCTATTAAAAAGCATATTAAAAAATCCATCTTCAACTTCTTACATCACGTTTATTGTATTCATTTTCTAATAATTTGATCTACAAATTAAACTTTTCACTGCGCAATGTTTTATTTTACCTTGAGGTTTATGTTTAATAATAGAGATCATATTATTTTAACTATTCTTCAATAGACATCTATAAAATAATGTTATAACATCATACATATAACATACATACTTACATTAGGTTATAATGTTATATATTCACATACAATATATATCATCAATATATCATACCATTGTGTACATTCATTCAATTTTATCACATCACATGTATACAAACATACATATACATATCTCATAATATAGTCAAGCTTATCATACATAAAACACAACTCTATGAGATCTGCATTGCTTGAGAAAACTCATCTTACTTAAGTAACCTTACTCCTCGACAAAAAAAAAAAAAAAAAACTTCTTCACATGAGCGACATTTTATCGTTTGAGCAACATCTACTCCAAATGAGAGAGAATTGGTTTGGTCTCTCTTAACCCTAATTCTCTCATATAACTTAAAGCTTCACATCCATGCTTGAGTGAAAAAATACTATAATATAATCTAACAAGGTTCACAAATACGTACACTTAAGTAAACAGGTCATTGTTTGACTAAGAGTATGTGTTTGCATGGTCCAACTTTTTCTACTATACAACAACTTCATATCTCAACACTTAGAGCAATCATAGCTTCCATTTTAGTTAGTATTTTTTTTTTTTGTTCTAAGCATTCTAGAAAAAAGAATTATCTACATTTATTTTTCACTCAAACCACAAGTTATGGCTTGGACAAAACAATTTATCACTATATATGAATGATGCTCAAGCAATAATTATCTCAATGTTGCTTAATTAACTCTCCTTAAATAAGTAGCATACCTACTAGCAAACATTTTAGAACACCACAAAGGTTCCAATTAGGCTACTAAAACTCAACAATTTAAAACTTCTTTTCATCACAAAAAGGAATTTAATTAAATGGAAACACAAAAGGGTGCTTCAATCCTTACACATAAAGATCAATCACAGAGTTTAAGGATGTTTTATACAAAAAATTTCTACAATAATCCTACATAAAGCATATTATTCCTTAATACTCTTTCTTTTTAACCTTCAATTACAAAGCCAAATAAAATATAAAGACTCCTGATACAAAATAGAGAATGCAAGCTTAATAAGAAAAACAACCTAAGATCTCCAAAACTAATAAATATGTGAAAACAATCTTTCTTTAAACTCTGCAAAAATTTGTCAACCAATCATCTTTAGTATTGTCGTATAATTTCATTGCTTATCTAGGTTACAGTTCTCTATCTATTGTTTTTATTATTCTAATTGACATCATATATTTTTGTTATGGTGAGATGTTATCCTCTCAGAAGCCCTACTACCTTTAGGCATGTTAAGTATTCACAGTCATGGTTGGTTTCTCTTTCACATCTCCTTTGTTCACAACACCATAATTGACAAGGAAAATCATTTTTCATCAATGTAATGAATGACAAGAACTTCATGGATTGGGGGCACAATTACAAGTTCATCTTATTGTTCGAATAACATACATAACTCCCTATTTGCTTTCACATGTTTTTCATATGTTTTTATCTCTTTTGTTTTTACTTCCTCTTTTCTTCACTTATATTGATTTCACAAACTAAAATGCAGAAGCACCACTATAATGGCTTCAAGAGTTAGGACTTTTAGCCCTCCTTTTAGTGATGTTGTCATTGTTTTTGTCACCAATGAAAGTTCTTCCTCACAAAATGTTTGCTTTAAAAGAAAGTGATAAATAAATGCCACAAGTGCCAAAACAAACTTGACTTGGAAGCATGAAATATGTATTGATGGAGATCCAAAAAAAATTCAATACTAATTTTTTCAAACGGCTATTTTATCATTTGAAACACCACTTGGTGGGAACTCAAAAAGATATAATGCGATGCAAATGTGTGACTGATGAAATAAAAAAAAAAAGTTTAAGATTGTTGTGGGTTTGCAACAAATATTTTGATATTAAGGAAAATGAAGTAGAAAGTAAAGAGAGAGAGAGAGAGAGAGAGAGAGAGAGAGAGAAAGGGTTACAAAGAAGGATGTGGGCAACTATAGAAATATTTTTAAGAAGAGGATAATAAGCTCAAAAACTACAATTAATCAACTATTCAAGAAGGATCAAAGAGAAAGTACTTATAGAGACACTATAACATTTATCACTTTAGGCAACACTTTTGTCCACTACAAGAAAATCTTGATTTACATACAAATTATTACATATGAATTTTTATCCGTAGGTAAATTTAGTATTTACATACAGAGTTTACATACGAATTTTATGTACAGATTTATTACATATGGATTCAGATCCGTATATAATTCACAAACAAATAAAGGTGGCCTAAAAGTATAAAAGGTCACTTTTACAAGTGTGGTTTATTTTCATTATAGGCCACACTTTTTGAGTTGTGGACATTTTAAGCCACAATTTTCTCCTGTACCCTATTAAAAAAAATAGGCCGCATTAAAAAAAGTGTGCCTTAAAATTAAAAAAAAATGTGGCCTATATAATTATAGTATAAAGCTCTAAATGTAACCTATTACTTACCCTGGTAAAAGAAAAGCATTAAAAGTAAAATTGTGGCTTCCCACTCTTAAAAAAATAAGACTTCTGGCTCATACAAACAAAAGATTAAAGGTATTAAAATTAAAAGTAATTACCCTTCATGCTCCCAAACCCTTTGTCTACCCTACCTCACTCTCACAAATCTTCTGTCTACACTACCTCATCCTACCTCACTCTCTCAATATTTTCATCTCATCCCCCCCCTCTCCGGTCCACCATTATTTCCTCGTCGTCGTCATATTTTGTCATCAGACGTCTTATCTTTATAGTCATTGTTGAGCTCTCTTAATCTCAATCTTTCTTTCGTGAGTCTCTCAATCTCAATCTTTCTCAGTGTTTCTATAACATTCTCAATTTATCTTCTTCATTCACCTAATTTAGGGTTTTTGTTTCGAATTTTATTAGATTTTTTTGTATAATTTAGGGTTTGTGTTTTTTTATCAAAATTTGTATTTCAGGGTTAGTTATTATGTTTGTTAGAAATTTGTTCATTATTAATGTTTAATATTGACATAATATGGTTTCTGTTTCAAATTTGGTTAGAATTTTGTTTGTGTAATTTAGGGTTTGTGTTATATGACTCAAGAAATTTACTGAGATATATTTGTTCCAACTTAAAAGATGAATACAACTTTTCCCTGTTAAAGGTATAACCACATATAAACAACTACAAAATGTTTAACATTTTGGAATCAAGCAGTAAGTGCAAAGTAAAGATGATTGCAATATTCGTTTTCAAATAAGTTACAAGAGGACTTGGATGTTTAACAAAATGATGGCTCTGTAGGAAATGTTAAGAAATATTTTAATTGTTTTATATATTGGTCGAGGTTGACCATTTTTATTTTTAGAATCCAATATATCTAGTAACTGATGGCCTAAGTCTTCTGTTCTAGAAAGATACTTAGCTACTATTTTTTTTTTTTTTTCAGTTGCAGTGAGAATCTCAAGAGCAGTTGGGGGTATAGCTGAATTTTTTGAGTACAAGTTAATCATTCCAAAAGTATGTACAAGCCCTGAATTTTATATAGTTTCGTCTATTGTTACATGCAAAACATTTGATTATGTTTGTTAGAAATTTGTTCATTATTAATGTTGAATATTAACATAATATGATGACATTTATTGTCTCTGATTTGGCCAAAGAAGCCTTTTGTAGAGCACAAATTAGCCTCTAAACTAGCATGGTTCAGAACTTCAAAATTATTAAAAGAAATGTTTGTCTTGGGACATTAATCTATTAATTTAACATATTCATTATGAGTCAAGAAATTTATAGAGATATATTTGTTCGAACTTAAAAGATGAATACAACTTTTCCTTGTTAAAGGTATAACCACATATAAACAACTGTAAAATGTTTATATAAATGAGTGCACAATGTTTAACATTTTGGAATCAAGCAATAATCGCAAAGTAAGGATGACTGCAATATTCATTTTCAAACAACTTACAAGAGGACTTGGATGTTCAACAAAATCATGGTTTCATAGGGTCTCTCAAGAAATATTTTAAATTTTATATATTGATTGTGGTTGATCATTTTCATTTTTTAAAATCCAATATATTCACTAATTGATGGCCTTGAGTCTTTTTTTTTAGAAAGATACTTAGCTCACATTATTGATACTATTTTTTGTTGTTTTTCAGTTGTAATGAGGATCTCAAAAGCAGTTGGGTATAGCTAAATTTGTTGAGTACAAATTAATCATTCCAAAGGTATGTACAAGCCCTAAATTTTATATAGTTTCGTCTATTGTTACATGCAAAACGTTTGATTGTGTTTGTTAAAAATTTGTTCATTATTAATGTATATTGACATAATATGATGACATATACGATCTCTGATTTGACCAAGCAAAATTTGTTCATTATTAAAGTTTATTTTTATATTTCATTTATTTTTTAACTTATCTAATTTTAATGTCAAAATAGGCACAAGCAATAAAAGAACATGAGGACCAACAAGATGTTTACAAATACATGCGATAAATATTGAAGATCGTCCAAAAGATATCTTGGACAAAGATGGAGAGCCTGTTGGTCTTAATGATAAAGTTGTGTTTGACTTGAGTTATTTCTTTGGGACCTTAGCAAGAAATTCAGATTTATGTAACTTCAAGGCTTTGCTCAAAGATTACAAGAAACGAATATGAAAATATGTTATGGTAATTAAACAAAATTCTTATTTTTGATTGAATTATAAAATATTTATGCATGTGTTTATTTGTGGTTTTGTTTAGGATAAATTAATTATTTATGAGAAATGACAAAAAGCAGATTTTAGTCGTGTGAATGATGTCTGGAGGGGATATAAGTACTATGTAAAGAGAACATATTTTGAGAAATATTCCACGTTGAAGGAACAATTGAAACATTGTCCAAAGTTTATTCTCGAGGATCATTTCAAGCAATTGATAGAGTAATGGACAAATGATACTATCAAGGTATGATCCTTCTAGTTCATATTAATATTCTGGTTCATAATAACATGATTCTGTAGTCAATAGTAGAAATTATGATTCCATGTTCAAGCACACAAAGGTCTTGCGATTGGTAGCTGAGCATGAAACAAATGGTTTTTAGAAAATGGTTTGTTCAACACTAATATGTATCCCACATTTTTGTTTCATTTTTTTATGGGAAATAATATTGTAACAATATTGTCAATTTTGAACCAGCAGAGTAATATTGTAACAATATTATCATTTTTGTAATCGTATTGACATGGAATAATATTATAACAATATTGATAGGGAAAATTCCTCATTCTACATAACTACATTTATATTGATGTATGTTCTCATCTACAAAATACAGAGCATTAGTGAAAGGAAAGCAATGAATAGAACTAAGCAAAAGTATATGCATCGTATGGGAAGGATCAACTTTGCTAGATTTCGAGCCGAATTGGTATGGTATTATTAGATTATGTCTCAATTTATAATATATCATTAATATATATTTTACTATTAATTTTTAATTTTTTTATTTTAATAGAGTGTTAACAAATCTTATGAGAAGAAGTTATTAGAGCTGAAATGTTTATCAAAACTCGACAAGGTCGTCTTAATAAAAAGAGAAAAACAATTGATGAAAAAACAATAGATGCAATTGTAAGTTTATTTGTACTTATGAAATATGTTTGGAAGCTCCATACATTTTACTTGTTCATAACTTTGATCTTTTTTTGATAGTCTAAGCTTCAAAGTTCAATTGAAAATTCAAGTGCATCTAGGAAAAAAACATTTGAGTCATTGTTTGGGAAAGAAAAGTTTGGCTAATTTCGTTGTTATAGAAGGACTATGACACCCACAACATTGAAGAAAAATCATGAAATTGATGCTCTAAAAAGAGAAGATGTCACTAAAAGAAATTATATGATCAAGAAATTCGAAGGTTTTGAGGCAGTGATGAAATTTGTGCTTAAGCAAAATACTGATTTGGATGAGAATGATATAGAAGAAATGATGTTACTAGCATTACACAATGAAAGTAGTGCAGTTTCTCTATGTTCCTCTGCTGCAACTCATGTTCCTGATGATGATCATCATGAGGTGTACATTGGAACCATCTAAGATTGTGAAATATTTTATACAAACTTTCATAAATTGGAAGAAGATCATGTATAAGTTTGTTATTTTTTTTTTTTTTTACCGTTTTGTAGGGTGAAGTTCAAGTTCATTTGCAAAAGAAAACATAAAATGAATAAATAAATCAAATACTTTTGTTATATACCTTATAATTTTTCTGTAATTTTCAAAGTGTGCTAGGCAACATTGGAGTATAGTTTTTAATATTCTCAGTTGTTTCAATTATGTTTTGAAATACATTATACACATTTAATTTCTAAACATTATGAGAATTATTAATATTATCTTCAATTACAATTTACTAAAAATAATGTAATTGATTTCTATAGTTTTATTAAAGTATTTTTATATTATAATAATAGTGTTAAAAATGAATTAGTGGCTTAATGTATTCATAATCTATTTAAAAATATTATAAATGTGGTATGAAGGATTAAACAAAAACGCAGCAGCTAAGGAAACAATGTAAGAAAAATGTGGCCTAAACCTTGACGAAAAGAAAAGACAACAGATGAAAAATGTGGCTTAAACACTAATAAAATACGTGGCCTATTGTATTAGGCTAAGGCCACACCTTTTGAAAAAAATGTGGGCTTTAAGCTACGCCCACGGCTGAATACACCACAGTTTCAAAATTGTGGCCAAACTGTGGCCTAACCTTAGGTCACATTTTTCACCTGTTTCCTAAAGTAAAAAATGTTAGAGTGAGATGTAACAAAGTTTGTTTATGAAAATGGCATGTCACTTAATGTGTCAAGAAGCAAAGGATTTAGAGTGATATTTGATTCATTTTCAAATTGTGGTTAATTATTTAAGCCACCTTCATACCATGAGATCAAAGCAAAGTACTTGAAGAAAGAAGTTAAGGCAACAAAAGATGTTTTCAAAATTGATAACATTAATTTTTATCATATTTTGGACCAAATTTTTACTATGAAATCAACCCTTTTTAAACTTAAGCTCTGCTTATTTATTTTTTTATTTTATTTTTATTAATAAATTGATTACTTGTGTCTGAGAATGGTAAGTTGCACTAATTGTCCTTATTTTATTTAAAAAGATAACATAAAGCACTGAATTTGAAGAAAAATGTTGAAGTACATGAAGAAGGATAACCAGAAGCCCATGAAGGAAAACAAATGATAGAAGCTTCGTGAAAGGTGCATAAAAGAGAATAAAAATTTGAGAAGTCACGTCCAACGCTATGGAAGTTGTGTTGGGCACAAAGTTGGATTGTGGCCCTTGTAGAAGAAAGTTGAGCCTGACGCCACTTGAGTTGAGCCAGGAGCGGACGTCGTTCCAAAAATCTATTTAATAAGTGTTTATGTTAAGGTTTAGATACACAGATCCGGAGAAGAACAATGGTTAGTCTTGGACAACAACTTTAGAGTTTTTGGTGTAATATTTTTCTTTCCATTGTTTATCTTGTAAGTCTAGGATTCTCATGTCTTAAGAAACTAAATCTATTGTTGTACGGGTTAGATGTAACCTACCAAACTCTCATGTAATCAATATTGTGTTTATATATATATGTCTTTTCCTTTCAATATCAAGACTTCAATTCTACACTTAATGTTTGTTGTGTCGTTTCATAACTTGACACTTTGATTCTAAAAGTATTGAGAAATATTGTTAGTAATTAGGATTTGAGTAAGATACCAAAAGAAAGTCTACATTTAGACATAAAGCAAGATTCATTTGTTGTCTTAAACTCTTGTAAGTAAAGCAAGTCTTTTCTATATATTTGATTAGGAGATTGAAGGTTAATAGAGAATGTTAGGCTCATTCACCTAAGACATTAGGGTTTGTGTATTATTGTGGCTTGACATTGATATTAGTTAGGAAAAAAAGTTGTCGAGACCTAAAGATCACGACGGCTAAAACCGGAGTCGCCACCACGGTTTATTAAGGAAAACCGCAGAAAAACCGGAAAAAGGATAAAACAAAAATCCATGAACCGGAGACGAGTTCGGGAGTCG
>Ga0209489_107603_pt1 | contig 15898 bp, 8 predicted proteins | sample SiratrowhiteBW_FD_187527 | JGI IMG/M metagenome (GOLD analysis project Ga0209489, IMG submission 187527) | Root nodule microbial communities of legume samples collected from California, USA - Siratro white BW (SPAdes) (version 2) | ecosystem: Host-associated > Plants > Roots > Nodule | place: USA... | reverse complement strand
AAAAAAAAAAATAAAAAAAAAAAAAAAAAAAAACACACCAAAACCAAGTTCACACTGTTATTTTTTTAACAAAAAGATGTACCATTGAGAGTATTTTTGTCAAAAAAAAAAAAAAAAAAAAAAAAACTAAAAGTTAGAAGTTTAACCATTTAGGGTACATAGTCCATTTCCCAAAGACCAGAACCGTCACAATTTCTATTACCACCTTGTAATCGTTACAGTGACTTTCTGGCATGTATAGAAAGTATATTTCGAAATGAATAGGGAGTAGTGAAGAAATTTGTGGGGTGTAGAAAGAAACACTAACAAAAGATACACATGCCCATGTTACATAATGTAAATTCTAGAATAAAAGGGCCCTTATTTCTTTTTCGAGAAAGTGGAAAGGAGGTGTGGGATGAATCTAATGGGGTATGTAAGAAATACCTGTTATTTGCTGGGCTAATAGGCCTATAAAGAAATCATATACGAAGGCATAACTTGTAGACCTTTGCATTCTGCACCCCCATGGTTTGAAGCTGCACCTCCTGTAGATGGAAAAATGATAAAATTAGCCCTGGTTCAGATTTATAAAATTCTACATTTTTCCTTTCTCCCCACTTCATCTTCTTCCTCTTCCGTGCACCCCCCATGTGTTGTATCATTTTTATTCGTGTGTGAGAGGCTTTGTCTGAACAGTATTATTCTCCAAAGAACCGTGTCGAATTTTATTGTCCCGCTCGCTTGAAGGATTGATTTTTAAAATATTTCTTTGTTATTGTTGGTGCTGATTTGTTTTGGATTGGGTGATCCAAGAAGTTTTCAAATTTCACAATTGAGAACCTATTTTAAAGATTTTAGTACATTTGCACATTCTGATACCTTAATACTAATGAATTGTGTTGATCATGACTGTATGAGAGTGAGGTAAAAAATAAAAAAACTAGTGAATGATGTTGATTATATTGCATTAAGACGGTATGAGGGTGAGGTAAAAAATAAAAACCTCCGTTAATAATATTATGTTAGGTCATTTGTTATTCTTTATAATTAGAAACACAACATCCAAAAATATATGAATGACTTTGGATATGTATATGATAGTATTTTAATATTGGAGGAAATCTTGCATTGTAATTAGCTTATAATATCACAGATGAGAAAATCCTTTATACTAGATATTCACGTGTTATAAACGGAAGGTGACAAAGAGATAGTATTTTGATAATTTTATTATGTACTTAAGTTTTTCGTTCATAGAGTAAAAAATATATTTATATGTAAACTTTAAAATATTAGTATATGACATTATTTTTTATGACAACCGCGTCATGTGCTTGATTTATGAAAATATTATTATTATTGTTATTAAAATATTAATTTTGTATTGGAAAAATCAATTTTATATTAAAAGTAAATTTTGTAATGCATGACTTATAAACAAATAAATAAAAATATAAAAAAATTGTAAAATATGTATTTCACTAAAACACATTTTTAATATAATTCAAAATACAAATTTATGAAGAATAAACTTAGAAATTCAACTTTTGTGGGGTGCAACTTAAAAATATGAGAGTGAAGAAAGCAATGGCATAACTTGTATCCAGTTTTTAATTATTTCTGGGCCAGGTAACTGGTAGGTACAATGCAAACGTTGTTTGAACGGGATAAAATGCAAAAATTGAAATCAGTGTTGTTACAAGTGTGCCTGAATCCTAAAGGGACACTCTTAATTTCTTCGGATTTTCCTAGTCTTATTTCATTTAGGTTCAAATCTGTTTTATTTACCATACTTAGTACTATTCTTGCTGTACATCACAAGGTTAGAAGGGGAAAAAAGCATTTATGTACGGACATTATTTTCTCTGAATCAGTGATTACGGTAATAGGATTAAGTTTTGTTTGGTCTGTGATGGGAGAGTTAAGTAATATAGGTTATTTGAATTTGATTATTGGTGCACCTGATTAGTAGTTGAATTATTGAAGAGATGATTATGAAACTGAGACAAGTTGGAAAGGAAATAAATTGAAAGTGGTAGATTCCTAGAAAAACAAAAATGCAATTATGGTGAGAAGGACTGATCAGGGTGGTTCCTTATGACCAAAACCTGACCTAGTTAATAGGCTTTCTATTGAGGACCATTTCTTGTGGTATACCCTAGTTCCTACACCCCTATAAAACAAATATGTAACAGACTTGAGTCAATTGCTTTATGCCTTATTCCATTCTCTGATCTGTGTCCATGCATTCTAGTCCCTCACTTTACCTAACATGGTAGCATTGTTCATTGTTCATCTTAAATTTCCCAACAACTTGAAGGTGATGACACTGTCCATAGGCATTTTATTAGATATATACCCCTAATTGGTATATTCTATTACCAAGGACAAATCTCACTCTATTTAAGATCAACCTGCAATATAGATACAAGTTACCATACATCACTGTGGATGCCTCAAGAACCCTTCTAGGAGAAATATTCCAAGTCCGTTAATATTGTTGGATCACAGTCCAACAAAAAAAAATTGGACCACCCCATCTTGGTCCCCATCAACATCTTTCAACTTTGCCTATGATCAACTTATGTACACACACTTCTTTATTTAATTAAAAATTTTCACAAAATGTAAATCAGTACACCATAAAGGACCACAAGAAAAGTACTTAAATCTGGAGAATTGGTTATAATAATTTGGGAGTATCAGAATGAAGTGAAATGTAATGCATTAAAGAAAAGGACAAAGAGTTGGAAGAGGAAGCAAATGAAACCCAAGTTCCAAGAGAAGAGCTACTACTATGGTGTCAACCTTAATGGCAGATCAAAACTAGTAACCTTTTGTTTCATCTTGTAAGCCTTCTCACCCACCCCTAGGACAAATCCCAGATGACACATAACTCATCTCCACTTACATTTTTCCAATTCTGGTTCCCACCCAACATAAGCAAAATAAAGAAAGCAAAGTTTTTGACTGTAAGTATACACTATATCCAAACATGGCTTTATACATATACTCTTGCTTCAAAAACTACCTCTAAATAATTATCTTTCTACCATCGAATTATTTTTCTAGAGAGTGTGTTTGTTTGTTGGTTTTCAAATGAACTTTATTCAATGCTAATCAATTTGTTTGTTTTTTCTTTTGTTTCATGAACGTTATATTGTTGACTCTTCAAGACAGGAACGTAGAAGGGAAAGGTGGGATTCATGTTCCTTGAAAGTAACGGGCAAATAAATACACTAGTTTGTCAGACACCTTTTACTTAATGCAAGTTTTTTTACGTTTCAATCTTGAAAAGTGAAAAGAAAATGTATTAGTAGAAAATAAAAGAGAAAAGAAAAAGGTTTGGGATATTGGGAGTTGTGCAACCATGTTGAATGTTTGTTTGAATGATTTTAACATATGAAGAAGTGGTAGGAAAAAAAAAAAGTAGTGTATTATAGATGAATATGAAATTCAACAGGAAAAAACAAAAGAAAAAAGAGAATTGGGAGCTTGTGAGGAAGGAAGTGACAGTGAAAGATGAATAAGGTAGCATTTGAATGAAGAGGGCCACAGAGAGTTGGAGACTACAGTAATGGATTTACCAACACCTTGGTCTAAATCAAATTACCTTTGATTTTTGCAGGTGGCATGAAAGTAGTTATGAATAAAAAATTGGTAAAGATGTAAAGTAATAATAATAATAAAAAAAAAAAGGAGTTGATTTGAGAGGAGGAAAAGTGATTTAAAAAATGTAATTAGAAAGCAGAGCATGGTGTCCTTTAGTTGCATATATAGTACAAAGGTACTGCATTTAAACGACCCAACTACACCATGCATGGCCTGCATTGTTGATCATAGAGTCATCATAACCTCATAATTAATTGCTCCCTTCTCTGATCACTTTTCTTGTATGTCAGAGTTGAAAAAGTGAAAGGTAAAACCAAAGAGCTTTGGATTAAAAAAAAAAAGAAGCCAACTTTTTCCACCCCACTATTCTCTCTCTATCTCTCTATCTATATCTCACTGTCAATTGGACACTTTTTCAATCTTCATCAATCATAAAGCAATCGATTACAAAATCATTTCCTCACCTCTCACATCACCACTTCCATTTCTCTTCTGCCAAACAACCTCTGTATCCTTCGGGCCCTTTGCATTTATTATTCTCTTTTCCAGGAATGGGCCAAATACCCATATCAATTATCTCTTTATTCTTTTTCATTTTTAAATACAATAAATATACAATCTTTTTTTTATCACAAAAAAAATATACATAATTTCACCCACATGCAAAACCATCTCATTCATAAAATTTAAAATATTCAACAAGTGAAAAATGTGTTTTTTGGAACACAAAATTCGATAAAGAAGACAATCACAAGACCTAATTTAGCATGTCGCAATTGCAGATATCACGAGGAGGATAATTCCAAAAGCTTCTAGGTGTTTTCCATTCTAACCCCTTTCTTAGTAAATCAACCCTCTCAGGTGCTGCCTTTCCAGAAAGTGTCTCCATTTTAAGATTAATTGAAATTTAGATACAACTTTTAAAATTTAATTAAACAGGCTATTATTGTATATATGTTATGGATTTTCAATTTGATGTTATTTAAATGTAATTGAATTGGTCTCTATATGTGTCCGCAAGAATTAGTTATTGATACGTTGACAATTAACTGCCTTACACATTCTCTGTTTAGTTCCTAGGCATGCAATGAATCTTAATTTAATTTCTAGATATGTAATATGTTCTTAATTTGCTTTACATCCAATGTATGAACCAAATTAGCAGTGCCTAAAAGGATTAATATGATAGAGATCAAATTTAAAAGGTTTACACGTAATAAAAAACAATCTAATAAACCAAATTGAGAGGTATATAGATGTGTTATATAAGTCATCAAATTTAAATTATATGATAATTAATTCAATATTGATTTTGATTAAAAATAGAAAACAATTATAGTGTAAAAAAATAATTTGCATTGACTGGTATACTAAAAATTCGTCCTGACCCTCACATCTACCGTCACTATCGTGCACCGCCATTATCGCCTCTACTATTCAACGCTTTCACCTTCTCTCTCTCATGCACACATTAACATGTCAACGTCAAAGTCTTCAACTTTGTTCCATGTGTCAATTCTAATAATGTATCATCACACCACAATGCTTCCCTTCCCAACTTAGACAGCCTTTTAGCCCATTCATTTCTGAATCTTTGAGTCCCAGAAGAAAAAAGCTAAACAAGTTAGGTATTTAATAAAATAAAAAATAGGTAAAGTTATTTTAAAAATGGTATATATTTTGTGAATTTGGACAGAGGCATAAATGTATAGATAGACACAGGAAATGAAAAAAAAAAAAAAAAAAAAAAGAGGTACAATTGTACGAGTGGGAAGTGGTGGATGAAATGAAATTCTGTGATTGATAGGAAGGTGGGTGGTTGAGTTGGGTATGTAGGTGGTGGACATTGTACGGTACATTCTTTGGATGCTGCTCTTTCACCTTCAATTTATTCGCTTGTCATAAGGGATGAAAATTTGGACCCTAGTTCCTCTCCTCAATCCCTCACATTACATCACAAAACTCCATTTTCACATCTCTTTCTCACACCCTCTTCCTCACTTTATGCACACATCTATCAAATGCTACTTCCTCTCTTTTTTTCATTTCTTCTTGTCTTAATTCTATTCATGCTTCACATCTCCTCATTTCACCTTGACAAGACATGCCAACATTATTTGGATGCCTCAAACAATTTTTTCTAGTCACAATTATGAGACATGTCCGACAACAAAATAAGGAAAAAAATTGTATGCAACATTTCTGACCTAATTAGATTTGTTCCTATGTGGTAAGAATTTGTTCAATGTTTAATGATGTTATAGTTGCTTTTAGGAATTGTATGTATAGAACCACTCTTATGATTGCTTTAAGAGACACATATTGAACTCTAAATCCAAAGTGCCGACCTCCTTAATTACTTTTAGCCGCTTTTATTATTAGTTTAATTATTCTTAAACACTATTTAATGTTTCTACAAGATAAACCCAATTTTTGTCGTATTTAGTTTTAAATCCTGATCTGTATACTAATCATTTTTTTTCTCTTAAACATAAATGAAATTCCGAACTACATGGTTCAATTTTTTTTTTCTTTACATGAATTCTAGAATTTGTTTCAATAAACTGTGCTTTGCAATTACGCAGACACTTGATTCCAAGCTGTGCCAAATGTTGAAGGGCCTTCGCGTTGAATACCCGTTGAGAGTTATCAACAACTCCCTCCATTCCAGAACTAGAATTGTTTTACCCTAGTGCATATTTACATTTGTAGAATAAAATATCTGTATTCAATAACGCAGTAGTTTTGTAAATTTTAATATTTTATTGGATACAAATAACGATATAATTGAAAAACAAATGTTAAAAATGTGGAAAAACAAGAGACATCTATAGTAATACTAAGCAAGGCATTAATTACATATTGGAAGTTTTGTCTTGCTAAAATTGAAAACTATTTAAATGGGTTATGGACCTCAAACACTGTGTTTATTATTCAGTTTAATTTATATTGACAAAAGTTACATCAACAAAATAGCATATTACATCTCTTAACAAACTAACTATATTAATATTTTATAGCGAGTGTTTAATGCAAATTGTAGCATATGATGCAGAATAACTTAAAAGAAAGCGTAGAGGGGGAAAAGTATAGAGGCCTTATTCTTTAGCATATGCACTGTCGGTGTGTTTGATTGCAAATCACGTTTAAGAGACAACCATAATTATGGTCCCTGCTTATTGTACTATGCGGAAACATTGACGATATGCTCGGATGAGGTAATAAAAACTGAGGAGAATCAAAAATCAAAAATAAAATTTTTTAAATTAAATAAAGAACATAATACAAATAAAAGAGAAATCAGTAGAAAGTTTCACGAAAGAGTGTTTGATTTCAAAAACAAGAATAAAAGAACAAGTTAGATTTATTATACAATTATCAGGTAGTGTCTTCAGGTTTCAACTTATCTGAATCTTATTAGTAGCGTTGAGTTGCACCACAAGAACTTTTGACATTCTCGTATCGGTTTTACTATATTGGTTATAGTTGTTGAGGTTTAATTGTTGCCATAATGGTTTACTTTGTCTTGCTTTTCAGCTTGGTTTAACTTTATCTGTAAGACTTTCTATTGGTACCACTTATACCTTTTAATGCATGTTTTTTATTTGCTGACTAAAAAAACATTTAAACCAAAACCATTGTACTTAGAATCATAGTTAGTCATAATCAATTCCCATTAATACTTTAATATTTGATGGATGTAACTCATAATTCATTATGATCAAGTGATTAAAAAGTTGACTACATATATAAACTCAACAAGTTTATCCTTTAATTCCTCAATAAATACAAACTACAAGAAATCTGCTAAAGCACCTTCACTGTAGTAAATTCATGAAAGCTAAGAAATATATACTATAGTTGGAGTAGTATAGTTGATTTTGATTTGAATTTGTAACAGTTGGACATTGACATTCGTGTTTTGTCCTAATTATGAACCGGATGCAAGTAAAACCCAGAGAATATTGGGAATAGCCAAATCCATGCCCAAATTGCCACGTGAAATCAATAAAAATGTCACAGGTTTTACAGACATCCCTGCCCCCTTCCCTGCTCTAATTTTCTAATATATTCATTCTTTGAAATGTGTCCAAAATGAGAGTTAAATTCTCCATTGGTCCAATCAACCAATGAACTTGCTTGCTAGCTGCTTGCTGCACCATGAGTACGAATGGGAGAGAATTAATGCATAGTCCAATCAATGCATTAAAAAAATTATCCCACCAAATACCACCACAGTTTCTTTTCAATGCCAAAACAACTGCCTCAATTATTTAGCCCTCCATGCTCCTCAATCATAGCCTATACTATATACCATATACAATTTATCAAATACTATCCTAATGCATAACAAATAATCTTAATCTTTTAACAAATGTGTTAATTAAGACAAGCAATAATTAATTTAAAGATATAAAGTGTTTTGATATAAGTTAAAAACTATTTTAGTCAATTATATATCTTAAAAACAATATTGAACTAAGCTCAATTTGATTCTTATAAGTACACTTTTATGTCTTAAATCAAACAAAACCTTCCAGACGCATTTAAAATGGACCTTGCATATAGGGGTATGAATTGAAAAGTGCCTCTCTGGACCAGTACAACATTCTGATATTGTATGTGAAAGATTAGAATATTCCTTATATTCTATTTTAATAAATATGGTTGTTGATTAGAAACTCCCAATTATGTTCTAATACATAGATGTGACTTTCTGATGAAACTGATTTGGCTAAAATTTGGTTTAAAGCTATGACAATTTATATATATAAATTGTTATGGTGATTTTAAAAAGTGTAAGAATATATTTGATTAGAAAATGTTTGAGGAGAGAGGGTACTGGACTTTCATGTTTGAAGATGATTTATTAAAAGCTGTGATAACTGTAGATGGCATCGAGTCGTGTAAATTGTACGTTAGACAATTTCAAGTCAACATCATTTTTGTCCTTTCGTTTTAATGCACGCCAGTATATTGTCCTAGATAGCATGGTACATTTTGAAAATGACCGGATTCACAGGAACCACTGTTCATAATGTTTAACATCACACCATGGATTTCAAACACCACCATGAACACTGATCAAACATGTTTCACAACATCTTTTGCTGTTCATAATAATACTACTGAAACATATTACAGGCTTCTTTGTTCTCTCTTAAATTGAATTGATTGTTCTTAAATCCAGTGAGGAGTAGTTTATTTGAAAAAGTCTGCAGGATTAATTAATTAATTACCGAGATGCTCTCCTAAAGATTAGGAGGATGCATTATCGCTGTTGGAATCATAAACACAGGTCAATCTTAGTATATTAATTAATACTAACAAAGAAAAAACCACATCTCTGTTACACATTTCTAAAATCTCTCACGTGACTTTGTCAATGCATTTCTTCTGATTTATCTATGTTCAACCATCACCACCAATCTCAATTAAGAAAACAAAAACGCTACCCTTCAGCCTCAGGAGTTGCAATTTTTATGTCTGTTTTTTTTTTTATTTGTGAGATGTTACATTTCATAATGGATAATAAATATTGATAATGTAATTATATATTATTTATAAGTTGTACAAAATTAAAATATTTAATAGTGGCATCACCTGTAGAAGAGAGATATCTCTCAATGTTATGATCTTATCAAAACATTTTAAGAATTATTTATTCCCTCTGTCTAATCTCATATTATACTGTCTTTCGTATTAATTACATTTTCTTTTATAAGAGTAGTCGCGAATATAAACTAAAAAAAATATTGTGTATTGGTATGAATTATTAGTAAATTTTAACTATTTTTATTTTATATTATTTATCTATAATAAAACATTTGGAGGGTTTTAATCCATCTAGATTATATGTGTAGTCGGCGTTTTCATATTTAAATCTTAAGTATCTATTTTTGCCACTTCTCCATGTGACATCAAACTTTTTCAAGAAAACTTTTACTTCATAACTACTTCTACATATGTTATCAAATTTTTTCCACAAAACTTTCACCTCATAATTAGTAATGCCCTAAGAGAATTATAAATCTTTTGTTTATAAACATTACAATAGAAATAGTTAAAATTTAGATTATGAATAAAATCATGAAGATCACAAAATCATAGATCGTGAAATTATAATATAAATTAAAAATTTACTTTTAAATATATATATATATATATATAACATATTTTTATTATAAAATAATTAAATAAAAAAAATAATGGAGAGATATTTTAATAAAATAAGAGAAATAAGATATATACGGTAAAAGTAACTCAATTTAGTTTTATTTTAATTAAAGTTGAAACTCATTCAATTCAATCAACAAGATAAAAAGTGAAATAGAAAAGACTCTCAATATTTAATTGAATTTAAAATTTATTTATTATTTACATTAATTTTAATTATAGGGAGTAGTGTTACAACTCACAACATACTTAACAAGATAAAATTTTAATTACATTATTTTTTAATTAAAATTATGTTTATCATTAGTGTAAAGAATAATTTAAAAGGATCGCGATCACACAAAATTTTACAATTTTATTCAATTATTCGTATGATTTTATTGTTTAATTTTGTGTGGAATTGGAAGCACAAATAGTAGCTATTTACATACGAGCCCCAAAATTTACATAAGTGAATGGAGCTTTATTCCTTCAACATATATGTGATCATTTTAGGGTACCTAGATCTTTAGTAATGTTTCTACTTGTCCGCTCTTTTCTGTTCTTCCTTGACTTATCTGTATTCCTTTTCAGTTCAAGTTCAAGTTCAAATTCAATTTTCTTTTTCTTTGTAATAGATCCTATTGCTTTGAAGTTAGACAATTTATAATTTTGAGTTGGTTAAAGTTTTTTAAAAATTATTTTGCTAGAACAAAATTGAGTGTAAGTTGCTTAATAATAATGTGACGTTGATTTAGAAGTGATATACTTTTTTTATGTTAAAAAATTTAATATGTAGTCGTTAGGAGAAAAAAATTAAATATGAAAAGAGTAATTCATATTATTATATTGAAAACAATCTATATTTCATGATTTTTTTTTTTGTTTTAGTAAAACTGTTTAAAAAATAGTATATTTATTATTATTCTTATGTTAAAAAGACTTTCACATGTGTAGTCATTAGGAAAGAAAAAAAGCAAATGAAAAGATTGATTTATATTGAAAAACAACATTTATTTGAATATATTTTTCTTTCTTATAATTGAGTTGAGATAGACAACTCCAAGACTAATTAAAACCAGCAGCATATAGTTCGTCCTAAATTTTTCCATTACAAAAAAGTATTTGAAATAAAAGTTATGACAGACAAATGATAAAAATAAATAGGTAGGTTGTCGACGTTGAATATCCAAAGAACCTGCACAAAAAATGAAAAGAATAACAATGCAAAAAAGTGGTTGGTGGACCTTCACTTTACCATTTAAACTTTGAGAAGAGTAATTTTGGTATTGTTGCCTAAAAGTGTGCCCATATATGCATGGCATAGTGGAATATCTTTTCAAGGGAAGTGGGGAGTCCTAGCTTAGCTACTTAGTTTTCACAAAAAATAAACGTAAGCTCTAGCTTTATCACTTGACTTGTTAGTCAGGCAACATACACATTTACACAGAATGCTTTATCACATGCACAAGAACAAAAGACAGATTGAAAATATAAAATAATAATATTCCCCCCATGCAAACACGAAAATGCATTAGGTTAATTAGCTTTAGTGGTGTGAGCATTGCTAAAAATGAGAGGATTTTTACATGGCAATAGAGGAGGCAAGAAAAAGAAGGAGCTTTCTACAGTGAGCACTTTGGTTTTGGGAATTACGAAAGTGCTTTTTTCTTTCTTATTTCTCTCTCTAATGGAGAAAGAAAGAATGGGGAAGCGCACAAGTTTTTCCAAAGTTGTATTAGGATACGTGACAGAGTGGGACCAAAAGGAAAAGCAAGTGTAGAGATGGGAACTTGGGACAGCTGTTTGAGACCGTATGAATACATGTGTTTGTGTTTCAACTTTCGATCCACAAGAATGTTCATCTTCATGTTTATGTTTATGTTTAGACTTGAAAGTTGAATTCATCCAACTACACAACACAACACAACACCACTGCAGTGTGTGAGTATGCATGGAGATTGGAATAGAATGGTTTCAAAATCTCTTCATCATCTTTTTCTCTTTATCTATTATTTAGCTTCAAATTGGAAGGGTCAAAGGTAGGGTCCGGCAGAATCATCGGAGGCTTTCATTCCCCAATATATTCTTAGTTTCTCTCTCTCTCGTAAATATCTCATTCACACAGACATCAACATGCATGCATCAAATATCTATTATTAACCTATATCTGTACTTTTTCAAAATTAGACCAACCTATTTCTATAATTAAATCAAGAAATCGATTAAAGAAAAAAGTTGATACCACTCAGCTTATGAATATTCATATAGATTTTTTTTCTTCTTCATAAGAGATATTAAGTTTGAGTTCAAGATGGCTTGCCTCAACATGGTGTCTATGATCTCATAGTAATAACATTATATTTAAAGGTAATATCAAATACTATGTATGTGGAAGCCGATCTTGTAAAATTTAACGGTAAAAAGGGAAGGTTTTTCTCTTTTTTTAAGTGGTCTTGAAATCCTATGATATATTTAAAAACAATAGTTTGATTTCTTATTTGTATAGGGGTTTGGGTAACCTTTATACATTCTATTTATTAAATTAAATGTCTTGTTTTCTCATAAAAAAATTGTGTTCGAGATGTGTAATTAGATTATGTATTTGAATATATAAAAATGATTCTATGTTATTTATATCAATTTCAATAATTTCTTATATATTGACTGAAACTAAAAAATGATAAGAGCCACTAAAGTAAGTACAGAAAACCAATTACGTTGTACAGGTTATTATTAAAAAAAACAATTCCGGTTTGTTTTTTTTTATTTTTTAAAATACTTTTATAATAATAATAATAAATAAATGTACGTTTCTTGCAATAGTTTATATTAACTATTGTTTAATCTATATTAGATCTCATAAAAAAGTACATTTAAATATTACTGATTTGACTCTAGTTGAATTAATTACAATAATCATTGAATGGAGAGAATCATAATTGTCTCTCAGTGATCTAAGTTTAAATACTTGGAGAGTATCATACCAATAATAAATTAAATTTATGTTAAATTCTTTAAGGTATACAACTGCGTGCTAGATATTATGTTAATGATTATTAATAGGAGGAGATTATAGATTCTTAATGTCTTACTGTTTCTCCCACACACGAGCTCCGGGAATCTAGCTTCTCATAAATCTTAAAATCAATTAATTCTACCTTGGTCATTAATTTTATTGAATAAAAAACAATAGTATTCTGTCCTTGGAAGCAACACTGAACTATCTTTCTTTTATTCTCACACAGACAAACACATTCTCCTTCTAAGAAAATCATATCCGAACAAATACAATTCTGTTTTTCTTCTTTCTTTTGACTCTTATGCCATCATCACACCAATTATTGCTTTAAAGTTGTAAATCCCTTGAGTAAGGGACAACGTGGCAGGTGGATGTTGTTTCTTGATCATCTTTCTCTCTCTTTCTATCTTTATTTCGATTACACACTCTCACAGTGACTCAGCCAGCAGTATTCATGTTCTTTTTCTGCTTTGCTTTTGTTCTCTTTGGTACCCTTTATTTCCTTTTACATAATGTTTCCACCAGCACTTTTCTATAGCAGTTATTTTTCATTTGTGGCTTCATATAATTTCATGGTAAAAGAAGTCTCCCTTTCTCCAATTTGGACTATTGTGTTTGTCACACACTTCTTTTCTTTCTTTCATCTCACTGCTTCATATGAGGGGACCAATATTAAAAATAGGGTTTCTTTCATTTTTCTTTGGTACATCTTCTTCAGAATGTGTGTCTCCGTGATTTTGTGTATGTAATGTCACTCATACAGAAAGTCAATCCTTTTATACAATCAATATGCATGCTTACATTGAAACAACTGTTGCTTTCCACTAATTCGTACCTTCTTCTTCCATAATTGAACAAAATTTTATATTTAAATCAAAATAGTACTCATGCATGTTAGTATAACTCACATCACAGGTTTAGTGGTCCATGTATTCAAACATTCAATACCTGTTATTAGTTGTTATATAGGTCGGTGAAATATAATAACAATACATGTACAAAATTATCTATTTTTGTACTTAAATTTCTATTGCAAGTTGTTAAAGATCGAGACTTTAGATAATAAAATTCTGGAATTATGTTATAAATTATCTGTTTCAAAAGTTTAAATTGTTAGTTTACAAAGACACATTAGTGGTTTTATAACATTAAAGTTGAACGATATATAACACGTACCATGAATTTAAAAGACAAGAAATCATATGGGATTGAAAAAGAAGAAAGGGAATGAACTGGGAATTGAATTTAGGGGGAAAAAAGAAAGGTGAATTAAAAGAGACCCATTTTGGTATTAAAAATGTAGATTCCAAGCTTGTCAATGGTGGCTTCTGCTATTTATCCTGACCATTCCTGTCTGTGCTTGGTCTTATCTGGGGGTCCATTATTGTCATTTCAGTGAATTATGCTTTCTGGGTGTCTCAGTTCTTTAAAACCACATCTCTTTTTGCTTTTTATATCTATGGTTGTTGGTGCTCTGAAACCGTATCAATAATACAAAAGCCTCTCTCTTGAATCCTTCAATTGATTTTTTTTATACACATATAGGTTGAATTGATTTAAGATGGTTGGAAATGGAACTCGGAAAATGAAAGATACGGAAAAGACATAGGGCAAAATCTGAATTTGCTCCTTTAGCTGAAATCCTTGAAGTGAAAACGTAAACAAGTACGTGAACATAAGAGCCCATTGGACAATATTTAAGTTAATACATAGTGTGGTAGCCTTTATCTTTTATAATTTACTCAAAATGAAGTTCTTGCAACTAGAATTAATTTATGTTGGCAGTCATGTGAATTAGTTTGTCAATACTATTTTTAGAGTAAAGTGTAATTTAAACGTTTCACATTGAACAAAAAATCAGTAAGAAAAATAATGTATGAAGAGAAAAGATTTATAAATTTATTTTGTTTAACTTTTGGATTAAAGTTTCTTTATAATCAGTGTGATTTATTAATACCAAATTTTTGGTTTTATATATACTTTTGGCTATCTTATTTATTTTTGAGGATGTTTGACCTACTTTATTCCTAAAGTGGAAGAAAACTAAAACTTTATAACAAACTGGTTGTGATTTTCTAGTTTGATTGCTATCAGTTAAAAGTCCCTTTTCTACACAACTAAGAATCAATTCCTTTAATTTTTCACAGTTTAGATTGACTGTCTCAAACTTAGAATTTGAGGAGAAAGGAATCTCCATGTACAACCATTATATAACCTAGCAAATGCATTAAATACAGAGGTAAAATACACGTAAATTCATATGCAACTTTTTTATCATATTAAAACATCAAGACTAACGCACGTATCATCACTTTTACTTTTGTTTTATTTCATAAAGAGAAAACACCATAACTAACGACATGTAAACAATACATTAAAGAGATTAAGAACATGAAGATGAATACACTTCTTTTAATACACTTTTTTTACTATTATTGGTTATAACTCATGAAAACTATAAAATTATAAGAGAAAATCATTAACTAAGATATAACACATTGCAAACTATTATAAATAAATTTCAACCAACTTGAAAAGCTAAAATAATATATTTCTATTGTTTATCAGCCAAAACAACTATAGAAAACATTACAAGAACAAGAACAAATTTTGTAAATATATCAATAATATTTTTATTCATAAAAATAAACACAAAGAATAGTAGTAAAAAGTAAGAATTGAGATATTATTAAAATTAGTTAAGCCAATTCTAAACCGACACAAATTAATTATAAAAGTTTGAGTAGGTCAAAATGATTCTAAACACACCCTAAAATAAATAATTATAACAAATTCAAAAGTGTCATAAAAATAAAATAGATACTAATCGTTTTAATTTTTTATTAAATAATTAAACTTTAGTATCGGTCTAGCTAACATCAAACGTAATGTAAAATTTAAAATTTATATAAGATAAGAAAAAATGTTGTGTGGGCTTCTTTTTATTTTAATAAGTAATAGTTTTATTTTTTTTGGATAAATCTAATAACACATTACATATATAATCAAGTTATTCTAAAAGTAATCTTATGTTTTTTCTAATCTAACTATTTAATTGGTAGACTAAAAAATAAAGAATGAAAGTAAAAAGTAACAAATTCAATCCTTAATTATATGATTATATAT
>Ga0209489_107601_pt1 | contig 15901 bp, 14 predicted proteins | sample SiratrowhiteBW_FD_187527 | JGI IMG/M metagenome (GOLD analysis project Ga0209489, IMG submission 187527) | Root nodule microbial communities of legume samples collected from California, USA - Siratro white BW (SPAdes) (version 2) | ecosystem: Host-associated > Plants > Roots > Nodule | place... | reverse complement strand
TTTAGTTCTTTTTATAAAAAAAATAGAGAAAATAAAAAGTTTTGACATATTGTGTTTTTTTTTTCTTTTTTAAAGAAAATGTTTAACTTCTAACTATCCAAATTTTGATTTGAAAAGTTATGATGACTCGATTGAATTCTTAAAATGGTCGTTCGCACCATACAAGAGTTTAATTCCGGAAGTTTTAACTTTGATTGGAATACCAAAAGACCGCACGCGTCTACGGTATCCAAATTTGAAGTTTTAACTTTGACTGGAATACCAAAAGACCGCACGCATCTACGGTATCCAAATTTGAAGTTTACTCTAAAAACATTCAAAATAAAAAATATATAAAATTTTCAAAACTAAAAAATATTAAACATTTCAACAATTAATTTTTCTAAAGAATTACGTAACCCCTGATTTTCTATCCTTGATAGAGATACGTAGGAGCGAGGTCAAATCCTTGTCGGGCCCTTTTTAAAAAAAATAAATATCTTTGTTTGTTATTATTTGCATTATATTTCTTTCTTTTTATTTTTTTCTTGGGAAAATAAATGTTTTAAAAAAAATCACACTCAGATTACTTATTTAATTAAAAGTACTGTCTTAGGACGGGCATTGTGGGGGTGCTAACACCTTCCCCACACGTAACCGACTCCCGGACTCGAAATCTGTTTTCGCAAACTTGCCTTATCTTGTTTTTTTGGTTTTCCATAGTTTTCCTTTAATAAATTATGATGGCGACTCCTCTGTTTTTAAAATAAAAATTAAATAATTTTGTTCGTCGTCCTCGTCGTGACCCCGGTTGCGACAACAATGTTTTGAGGAGTCTGTTCTTACAAGAATTGTTAGTCCTTACAATCACCAAGTATTCACAATCCCGAGAGAGGGTCCTGCAAGCACTTCGACGCTCAAGTTAGTGATAGTCTAAGTAATGCAGGGTGAATATGATTAGAGTACCTTGTGTCTTGGATTCATCTCTCTATTTATAGGGTTCTGGGTAGGCCTTGGTTGGTTTGGGGTGAAGGCCCAAATTGTCATATGTATTTTGATGTACTTTGCTGAGGGTGTCTGAGTTGATGATTGCCATATGTGCGTCTTGTCAGTGCTTACGTGGCTAAGAAGGAGTAAAGGCTTTGACCAATTTACGTACGATTGGCCAATAATATCCTAAGTGTATAACTCGTGTAGCGAGTGTTCTCTGCCCGCAATGCATGTCATATATGTCGTTGTGCAGCTCATTCATTATGTACTCGACCTGTTCCTTGTTTACACACTTCAACAGAGGGGTCGTGAACCCTCGCTTGTACAAATCGTCTCCAATAACAACATAACGGGCGACTTTCTTAGTAAGAGTTTTGTCGCGAATGTTTTCTCCTTTGTCCATAGCCTTTATTATTTTAACGATTGATGCTCTCCAGTCAACTTCAACTGATTATGTTTTCATGCATTCAATAATAGATACCGTTGGTTGACTTAGAGTGAGCTAGATGACAGTGTCATATTTTCTCTTGCCTTTTCCCAAGGCCAACTTTGACAATATGTCGACCTGTGAGTTGCTGTTTCTTGGAATATGCTCTACTTTGATAGATTTGAAGATTGCTAACAAAGCCAAGACCTTCTAGTAATATTTTTTCAACAATGGATCTTTGACTTGAAAGGTTCCATTAGTTTGGCCTACTATCAACTGAGAATCACTTAAACAAATTAAGTATTCAACTCCTAAATCCTTAGCCAATGGCAGGTCGACAATGAGAGTCTCGTACTCGGCTTGATTGTTTGATGCCTTAAAGGTGAAGCGCAAAGATTGCTCAATCCGTACGCCATTAGGATTCTCCAATACCACCCTGGTTCCACATGCTTTAACGTTTGAAGCTCCGTTCACATAGGGTGTCCACTATCCTCTCTGCTGCTCTTGTTGTTGTTCGGTCGATCCTTGCAATTCGGATACAAAGTCGGCATTGTGCTTTAATAGGTTCTCTTGGTTCAAATGAAAGCTCAAACTCAGATAACTGAATTGACCATGAGACAATGTTTCCGGCCAGGTGAGGTCTTAGAAAGACCTTTCCTACTGGGTAGTCTGTTTTAACCGTGATGGGGTGCCCCCAAAAATAAGGCATAAGACGTCTCGCTATGTATACTAGTGCTAAGGTTGCCTTTTCTATGACTTGATACTTGGTCTTGGCGTCTTGAAGTGTTTGGCTTGTGAAGTAGACCGGTTTGTACTCCTCCTTTTGCACAAGTGTTGAACTAATAACATCTTCTGAAACAAATAGATATAACAACAACCTTCTCCCAATTTTTGGCTTTTCAAGTATAGGTGCAGAGGATATGGTTGTCTTTATCACGTAAAAAGCTTCTTCACACTTATCATTCCATTTGAACATGTTTGCCTTATTGAGTACCTTCAGAATTGGACAGATCTTCTCTGTAAGTCTTGGTAAGAATCGGGATAATGAAGTTAGTCGTCTCACAAGCCTTTGAACTTCTTTAAGATTGGTTGGGCTTCACATCGAGAGTATGGTTGTACACTTGTCTAGATTTGCTTCGATCTCTTGGTGAGTGAGCATGAAGCCTAGAAATTTGCCCCTTTCCACGCCGAATACACACTTGACCAGATAAAGCCGCATGTTATATTGGCCCAGCTGGCTGAAGATCTCGGGTAGGTCCTTTAAGTGTTGGTTGAAAGCTTTTGACTTGACTATCATATTATCCGCATAAACCTCTATGTTTCGTCCAATTTGGTTCTTGAATATTTTATCCATCAACCTCTGGTAAGTGGCCTCTGCTTTTTCAACCCAAAAAGCATTACCTGATAACAATAGTTTGAGGATTCATGATGAAAGTCGTCTTGTCCACATCTCGGTCGTACATGGGTATCGATTATAGCCTGAAAAGCATCCAAAAAACTAAGCCTTCTATGCCCGGCCGCTCCATCCACTAGTCGATCAATACTAGGCAAAGGATATGCATCCTTAGGACAAGCTTTGTTGAGGTCTGTATAGTCGGTACACAATCTTCACTGCCTACTACTTTTTTTTACCAAGACAATGTTTGTCAACCATGTGGTGTATTGAATTTTTGTTATAAACCTAACATCATGCAACTTCTACACTTCGGCCTCGGCTGCCAATCTCTTTTCCTTAACCAACCTTCGTTTTTTTTGGAAAATGGGCCTTGCCTCTTTGTAAATTGAGAGTTTGTGACATAAATCGGGGTCAATACCCGACATGTAATGGAAGCTAGTTTGAATATTTTCAATAAATATTGTAATTACTTGTTTTATTAAGTTTGAATTAGATAAATTCGAATTAAATTGAATGAATGTTTATCTATGGTATGATGTAATATTAATTTTGTGAATGATATGGAATGGTGGTCGAGACATAGTATCTTGAAGAAAGGAGATACCCATATTGACATTGTTAGGATGTGCATTGTTTGGAGATCTGATCTGAAAAGGTATCCTGACTCTACTGGTACATTGAAATCATATAGATGAATATTATCAGGTGTTGACAGTTGAAGGAGGTTCATATGGCTATGTTTGAGGTTTGAAATATAAGCTAATTGGTATAGGATATATGGATTAACCCTGTGTATATAGAAACTGTATCTGAGGTTTGAAATAAAAACTAATCAGAACAGACTGCATTCAAGGGTTGAGATAGGAACTGATAGAAATAAATGAAATGGTATATGATAGGTGCAAACCTCTGAGTCTAACTTAATGCACGAGTCTTTCGGAAGTAGAGAATTCAATGTCTTTAGATGTCACTCAATATATTGTGATATGAGTTATTAAGATATGATAACAACAATGTGATGCACGCGATGAATTATGAAAGCTTGATTTGTGGTAGTTTGGTTGAGATAGAAATTTAATTTATAAATATACATTTTTTTAACTCTCTATCTTACTCTTCTTTTGTGTGATGTTTGTTTTATTTTTAAATATGCGATGATTATGTGTTACACGTGAACTGATAAAAAAAATTTATTTTATTTTATTTTATTCTGTGATTTTATAAAATTATTTTTGTTAAATTTTATGTGAAGAAGTATATTTTGAAATATTATGATAAATATGTGAATATTTATATTTAGGTCTATTATATTATTTTTATGTAATAGAATTCCTATTATATGAAAAATATAAAATGTTATAGTTTTCATTTTTATATAATAAAAAAAGACAAAATAAAGTAAATAATCTTTATATTTAAAGAAACATTTATTAAGAGAATAAAAATATTTGCAAGTCTTACCAAAGGTTTCGTTCTTTTTACAATTTCATTTAAAAAAATACAAGAAATATGAGAATAAAATTTAAAATATTTAAATTTATTATATAAATTTTATATAATATAATTCTTATTATATGAAAAATATAAATCTATTATATAATTTTTATGCAATAAAATTTTTATTATATAAAAAATATAAGATGTTAAAATATTTATTTTATAAAATAAAAAAATAAAATAAAGTAAATATTCTTTTTATTTAGAGAACATTTGTTAAGAGAATAAAAATAATTGCAAATATGAGAATAAAGAAAAAATTATCCTTATTTAATATATATTTCAGAGTTGTTAAAAGTAGGTTAAGGTTTGTGAATAAATCTAATTTACTACAAGTTCGAGCAAAAACTAAGTTGAAAAAATATTAAAAATTTTAATACGAATTGAAATCAAAATCGATTCATCAATTTGTGAAAAAGTTTAATGCACCTCAGTAGCATCTCAACAAACCAATATTATTAATTGTATTTGTATATTTTGAGTTTAAAATCCAACGAGAGTTTATCATGATAAACTTTGATTGTATGTTTTTTTTACTGATAATAAAACCATAAGTTTGTATAATTTTAGAATAACTATTATAAAATTTAATAAATTCACTTATATCTTTTCCTCTTCGACTAAACATTGTCTGAAAAATGTTTGACGGACAAAAAAAAATAAGTGAGACAAAAGTATGAAATTTTGAACCCTAAGTAAAAAGGTGATTTTTGTCCTTTGGAAAGACATTATTTTTTCCAAGTATTTTTCCGTTGAGATTATTTATTTAAGATATAATAATCATATTTTCTATTTACTACCACCTGCAACAAATGAGAATCCCTAATAACCAAAAAGGTACAAGTCTTTACCCTTCAACCTCATCAGATACATCTGAAGAACTACAGATCCTCCGAAACCCAGTTGTGGTTCTTTGTTCTCTGGGTGCTCTTAGCCAAATCTCACTGCATTGAAATTGAAATTTCTGGGTAAGTAAATGGTGTCCAATATTTTCATTTCAAGATTAATTGCATCATCGTCATTCACAGGCTACAGGAGTACCCATCTTCTACTGGGTTCTCTACTGCCATACAAACACACTGCTTCTCTGTTTTTCTTCAATTCTTTCACTTCAGGCACTTCCTCTGATTCCATTTCAGATGGAAAACATCACAAAGGTGACACCTTTACTGTGTCTTACCTCATTAACTCATGTGGGGTGTCCCAAACTCTGGCCAGGGAACTCTCCAACAAGGTCAATTTGAAAACCCTAGATGGCCCAAATGCTGTCATTGATACCCTAAGCAACTATGGGTTCTCAAAATCCCAGCTTGCAAAGCTTGTGGTGAGACATCCTTCGGTGCTATTTGTAAAAGTAGAGAATACCCTTTTGCCAAAACTCGAGTTCTTTCGTTCTATTGGGTTGTCCAACATTGACATACCTAAGATTCTGATTGCGAACCGTGGTATCTTGAAGAGGCACTTGGAAAAATGCATCATCCCTCGCTATGAGATCCTAAAGAGTGTACTTCGTAATGATCGGGAAGTTGTTAGAACTATTAAAAATGCCCCACTTGGTTTCGTGTATGGTGACTTAACGAATAAGTTCGTTCCAAACATTAACATTTTGAGGCAATGTGGTGTGCCTCAAGCTTCCATCTCTCACCTGGTGACCAATGCTCTGTCTGCAGCGTATGTGGAGCATTCCAGGTTTGTGGAAGCTATCAAGAAAGCTAAGGAAATTGGATTTAGTCCTTTGAAATTGGATTTTGTTGTTGCTATTCACGTGCTTGTAACTATGAAGAAAGAAGTGTGGGATTCAAGATTTGAGGTCTATGAAGGGTGGGGCTGGAACCGGGAAATGGCTCTTCGAGCATTTAGGAAGTTTCCCAGTTTTATGAAGTTTTCAGGGGAAACATTTTCCAGAAAGATGAGTTTCCTAGTGAAGGATATGGGTTGGCCATCAGAAGCTATTGCTGAATATCCTTTAGTTGTAGCCTACAGCTTGGAGAAGAGGATTGTTCCTAGATTCTCTGTAATTAAAATCTTGAAATCAAAAGGTCTTCTTGAGAAAAACGTGCACTTTAGTTCCATTATTTGCACAAGCGAGGAAAAGTTCTTGGAGAAATTTGTCGTCAATTTTCAGAATGTTTTGCCCCTCTTACCAGACCTCTACAGAGGTTTGATCAATCAGTCAAATGTAAAGTAGTGTTTGAATGTTTTTATTGCTATGGTTCTTTCTAGCTTCCATCCTTTTTATTTCAATACTGAATTGGATCTTGAATTTATCTTGTTTTCACATTTGTGCCATTTGAGTTATATTGTTCTTGGGTGGAGGGAACTCTGGTCAAATTTTGATGCTGCTTGTATAAACAAGTGGATAAAATTCCTTTACTGTTGATTTCATCTTTTAGTAGCTTGGTTTATTTATTTCCGTTTCCGTTGTATGTGTTTTAATGTGACCATACTATATATATGTATGTGTGTATTTCCATTCATTATAAACGAAGATGAGATGTTGTAGGCATGAGCATGTCTATATTTCTTGCTACCATAAACTATATAGAATCGGTGGGTAGAAGCCCCTGTTGTCTGTTTGAGCGTGGAGATGGGATGAATAACTAAAATTGAATCAAATTGCAATTAGTTGTGCTACAATTACCATGTTGTAAAGATGTCTCACAAATTTACAATCTTCTACTTAAATATGTCACTATAGTACACTGTAATGCCGTGTTGTGGATGCATTTAACTTTGAACTTTTTCAAGCATTATCACTATAGTGCATTGCCACTATAGTGCACACTGTTATTTCATGGATACATTTAGTTTTGAACTTTTTTGCAGCTACTGATTCTCTTTAAATTTTGCATATTATCTTAAGAGACTAGCCAGAAAGAAGGTGAAGGTTACCTTCACTATTTAATGTTTCAATGTTTATTTCGATGAAGATTTCTAAGCCCAATGTGCTGAAAGATTAAGTAGATTTGACTGTTATTGGTGAAAATTGGGATTTTTTCTTTTATTTCTGTCTTGTTGAACCTGGCCATTCAGTTGATGGCAAGGGTGCACTTGATTTTCCTAAAACAATTGAAACTGCATTTAACTCAAGGGGATGCTTCCATTATAAGCATTATGGACTTGCATACTATTCTATTTGAACTGATTCTATTAATATAATCTTTTCTACTTGGACACATAAGGACCCATTTGTGATGGATTGTTTGGCCTTTGTCTTTTGAAAGGAAAAAGATTGTGAGGGATTGATTGGTGATCATATCATACAAGAGGAACCTTGTTTACTCAGAAATGCTGACTATGTCATTCTTATTCTGGGGCTTTTTATAAAAAAATTTAGGTATCAATGGTCATAATTTTGTTGCTTTCCATTTGTGGTTTTCATATTAGTTATAAGGGGAAGTAGCTTTAATCTGATAGGATTTTATTTTGGGGACTTAAATTAGTTCATGGGAACAGTTTATTTTGTGGCTCCCTTTCTAGACTTTTATCTATGGACAGATTTGGCTTTTCTCTGTCTTCTGTGATAAGTTGATATCTTCAGTGATATACCATTTTGTTGAGTAACATATAGACAAATGCTAGGCTTATTGTGGAGTTGTAGTGTCTATGTAGTGGAGCAAATTTTAGGTGATCTGATGGACAATGATGACAGTAGGTATAAGTTTGAAAAATTTAGTTGGAGTCTTCTTGTCTTGATATGCTTTTAGATGTCATTTCATAATATTAACCTATTGTCCTTGTTTTCTAGATTGATGGTTAGAAATCAGATGACTATGCTACTGCTACTCCTAACAAAGTACAATTAAAGCCAGAAGAATATTAATATTTCTTCTTAATTCAATTCTTAAAAGAAGATATATATATATATATATATATATATATATATATAATAAGATTAATTTGATATAAAATTAAATTCAAATTAAACGAATGTATAGCAGATTGGTTTGGATGATTTTTGCAGTTTGTTATATCAAGTTATTTTGTGTCGTTGTTATTATGAAATTATGAAATAGTTTATAATGAAAATTTGTACAAAAGAAATTTATTGTGAACTATCTTATTTTATTAGGTCGCATTAAGTTCTAAGTAAATAATACATTAGAGATAGTACTTCATATGATAAGTTTTATATTTTTACAATCGTATAAATAATAATTGATTTAAAATTATATAATTAATTTATTTGATAATATTTGAGTATCTCAATGTGGGAAAGTTTACAAGTCTTTTGAATTTAAAATCTAACTTGTGTTAACTCGATATTTCATTTTAATTTAGTCGTCATTATAAGTTCTAAGTGTTTTGAAAATAATTATACAATGCTTGTTGTTTTTATAGTTTTAGTGAGTTGAACTCTCGTGACAGTTCTTTCGGAATCATTACTACTAAAGTGAAAAGTATGCTTAAATATATTAAGTTTTGTATGAAAAAATTTCAAAAATAAATGATAGGTTCAATGCACTATGAAGATTTCTAGAAAAAGAGAAGTGTGTCACTTGTAAATTCTAAATACCTAAGTTTTTTTAGTTAGAATTTTACTCCAATATACTTTACAAACGTTTTCTCAATGAAAATTACCTAGACACGAGCCAAGGCTAATGTTATGACTATAGCTAGATGGAAATAGTTTGAACGCAATGATCAATTTGCAAAAATTTTTAAATCTAGACAAATTCTTAAAGTAAGACTTGTTGGCATTTTTGACCTTCAAGACACACTCATTGTTTACATGATTACTAATTCATTAAAAAAAATAAGTATTTAAAAGTATTACAACTTAAAAAAAATATAATGAAAAAATTAATTCAAATTTTAGATTCTCGAGTGTTTCACTCTTCTCTTCTCAAGTGTTTGCTCTCCATTTCACAAGTATTTAGTTTTAAGTCATAACTCGTTTGTCCAATATAAGTGAGTACTTCTTGTAAGGTTCTTTGTCTTTTCTTTGGATGCTACCTAGAATTCAATTCTCTCAAAAAACAAATTTTAAATTGTATTCTACATCAAGAGGCCACTAATAAAATAAAATAATAAAAGCACAATTTGATAAGCAATACTCGAAAGAGATTAACCAAAAATTAAGACAAGTAAGAAATTTGTACTACATGACCCTGAATGACATCTTGTCGTTCTAAACCGATAACATCTCGGATTAAGATCATCTTCAAAGTGCCAACTCAAAGACAATCTCTGACAACAGCAGTCTGCAAAAGCTGCTATGTAACAACAATTAAGCCAATCACATTGATGTTATGTTAGTCATGCAACTACAAATAAGTGAACAGAACCAAGTCAAAGGTACGTATAAAAAACCTTGTTTCCATTTGCTTCACGTCGGAGTGTCAATCACAACTACCCCTATTCGATTTGGAATGAAGACTCCTCGAACAAGAGCGAAGGCTTGAAAAGTAGTGAAAGACGAAGATTGAGACCATCCAAGGTGAGTTAACCGAGAACTCTTTAAGTCCATATAATCTCTATAAGAACAATTGGCACCTACCGTGGGGCCGAAGGGAGTTAGTTAAAGGCTCAGATGGTATCAATCCGAAATCAAGTACACGAACAAAGATGAGAAGGTGTGATGGCAGACATTGACTCAATGACCCTATTGTTGTCATTACAATGTGAGATGACGGAGATGAAACAAAAGAATGAGAAAGAGTTGTGCGTGCCAGGCAAGAAAACGAGGACATGAAGAAGTTGTATGGCGAAGGAACAATGCCGTCAGGACAGAGGGTGGAGAAGACTAGAGTTGTCTCACCCTCTTGTCGATCCCGTGCACCCACCAAGGATCCAGAAACAAAGGAAGAGGGATCCCATCAAACGGGAAATACCTCTTCTATGGGAGGAGGACGACATCCATTCATTGACGCATACTGAGTGCGGAGTTGCCTGCTAATTGGAAAGGACTGAACATGGATCGATAGTTGACTGACCCTGATGAATTATGGGCACCTCTAACACCTCTAACCCTAATTGACCCTGACACCTCTAAAAATTGTAGGTTACACCAGAATTATGGGCACAATATAGAGGAATGCGTGGCCCTTAAAGAGAAAATAGAAAAGTTGATACAAGCCGATTACTTAAAGCGGTTTGTATAGGATCAATAGAATCCATGAAGCCTAGGGAGCGTACACCAGATAGATACCAACGAGAAGCACGAGGGGAGCCAAGGAGGCGAGTAAATGATGGGGCGAGGCCTCCTCGATATTAGTCACCCCAACAACAAACCCAAGACTCTCCTCTGCGAGATGTGATTAACACTATCGCAGGTGTGGATTTGCAGGCGGAGGGTCATCAACATCTGCTAGGAAGAAACACCTACATGTCGTCCAAACTCTCAACGCAGTCACCACCCCCATGCGGCACAAGATGCCCTTCATCACGTTCACAAACGTCGATTTCAAAGGTATCAACCCAATGCAAGACGACTCTGGTGATCATAGTGGAGATCGAAAACTTCGCAGTCATGAAGACGTTGATAAACTAGGGAAGTTCGGTGGACATACTCTATTGGAGCATTTTCAAAAAGCTCCAGATACCTGAAGTGAGATACAACCCATGATGATCAAATAGTAGGTTCTCCATAGGCCATCTTTCTGAACTAGTTGGGAGGGATAGTGTCCACCCCACACCTTGCAATGAAATTCTCTTCCTCGTTAGGGGACATCATTACCATCCATGTTGACCAAAAACCTGCGCATGAATGCTACGTTGCTAGCCTCAAAGTAGAACCTATCATTAGCAACCAAGCAGAGAAAGTGATAAGGGAGAGGATTCCCAAAAGAAGCCACCTCGTGGCGTCAACCGAGCTGGACTCGAGAATTGATGACATAAGGGTTGAACCTAGGGAGGATACATGCCCCGTCCCAGTAATGGAAGACAATTGTACCACAAAAAGAGGAACTTCCTTATTAAAGAAAGATGCTGAGAAAGTAGTTTAATGTTGCAAGAGAATGCATACGTGATCGCCTAGACGACCGCAGATATGTTAGGGGTCGACCTGGCCATCATTGTCCATAATTTGTCAACATACAACAATGCTAGAAATGTTGCCTAGAAGAAAAGAAAATTGGGAGAAGAAAAGCGCATGACGGTCAGGGAAGAGACCGAGAAGCTCTTGCAAGCGGGGTTCATCTAAGAATCACATTATACTACTTGGTTAGCCAATGTAGTATTAGTCAAAAAACCTAATGGGAAATGGAGAATTTGCACGGACTACACCGACCTTAACAAGGCATGTCCGAAAGATGCATATTGGTTAGCTAGCATTCACCTCCTTGTGGATGGGGCATCTGGTCACAACTTCACGAGTTTCCTTAATACTTTCTCGGGGTACAACCAGATCAGCATGCACCCACATGAAAAAGACAAGAAAACCTTCATGACTGATTACGCCAACTATATGTACAAGGTCATGTCACTTGGGTTCAAAAACGCGGGCGTGACATATCAACACCTAATGGATAAGGTGTTTAAAGAGCTCATATGGCGTAGTATAGAGGTATATGTTGACGACATGGTGGTCAAATCCGAGTCGTGTAACCAACACGTCCAAGATTTGAAAATTGTGTTCAAAGTGCTAAGGGCGATAGGTATGCGCTTGAACCCGGAGAAATGTGTCTTTGGAGTGGAAGGGGGAAAGTTTCTAGTTTCATGCTAACCCAAAGAGAAATCGAAGCCAACTCGGATAAATGTCAAGTCATCATAGAGATGCAAAGTCCAAAGAATGTTAAAGAGGTTCAATGCCTTGTGGGTAGGTTGATGGCTCTGTCACGATTTATGCCAAAGATGGCAGAGAAGATAAAGCCTATACTCAACCTACTTAAGATAACTCGATCTCAGTGGGATGGGCAATGTGAAAGGTATTCGCCCAGCTAAAGCTATTCCTTGCCAATCCAGCTGTGATACAAAAACCTCTTCCCGATAAACCTTTTTTTGTGTACTTGTCGATTTTTGACGAAGTTGTGAGTTCTGCGTTGGTGCAAGAGGTAGACTCAAAACAGAGGCTGGTATATTTCATGTGTAGGATGTTGCAGGACACGAAGACTAGGTACCAAATGGTTGAAAAAGTTGCTTTGGCCTTGATAACCACGGCTAAAAGGATGCGAGCATATTTTCATAAGCATTTAATTATTGTCAAAACCGACTACCCAATAGCAAAAATTTTATCCAAGCCAGACTTAGCGGGGCGTATGATTGGTTGGTCGGTAGAATGTCCAAATATGGTATACAGTACGAGCCGCATGGACTAGTTAAAGCATAGTTATTGGTCGACTTCGTGGCTGAGATGAACCACGAAATCCTTCAAACTTGACCTCCTTAGGTGTTATATGTACACAACCCTCAATGACACCTTATCGTTCTAAATCGATAACATCTCAGATTAAGATCATCTTTAAAGTGTTAACTTAGAGACAATCTCTGACAGTCTGCAAAAGCTGCTATGTAACATAAACTAAGCCATTCACGTTGATGTTGTGTCAGCCACACCACTATAATTAAGTGAACAGAGCCAAGTCAAAGGTACTCATAAAAAACCTTGTGTCATTTGCTCCGATAACCGAATACTGACTTGAGCATCCCAATGTCATTGGCAAGTACCCCCCATTCGGTTTGGAAGAAGACTTGAAGAGTAGTGAAAAACGAACACCAAGACCATCCAATGAGTTAACCAAGAACTCTTTAGGTCCTGTAAGAACAAAATTAAAGGTAATCAAAGAAGTAAGATTCAATTATTACAAGCTCGTTGTTTAGGTCGATGGTATATTTTGACTGTAAATATGATTTGACTTTATTAATTGCAATTGCAAAGGATGAAAATTAAAACATTTTTCCAATAGCATTTATGAGAAAAAGGAGACTTTAATTTGGTTCTTTCAACTGTTGCATCAATATGTCACACCTCAATCAATTTGTGCTTGATAACGAATAAAGGATTAACCATCTTGTTAGCACTAGAATTTGAAGAAGTTGGATGGAAGTCAGAGAGTCTACACTCAATATACTGCATACGTCACATTGCCTCAAAATTTAACATAAAATTAAAAAATGTTGAGTTGAAAAGACAACTGATTAACAAAAGGTATTATGATTCTTCTTTTCTTTTTCAAATTACGACAACATGACGTAAAATTTACATTATATTATTTACTTTGTCATAGGTTATGAAATGAAACAACTCAAAGTTCAGGCCAAGTTATCAGTTATGAAATTGGAGTTTTGACAAGTTATTTCATGGATAGATCAAATATCAATAGAGAAGTGGACACAAGTGTACAATGGAGGCAAGAGCTATGAATACATGAAACTAACCTAGCTAAAGGCATGAACTCTATTATGAAGAGAGCGTGTTCCTTACCAATCTTCACCCTGATTAAGTCGACCTTTGAAAAAAACAAATTATTGGTTTGTTGAACGAGACATGAAGATAGAGTTTATGTTATGAGCAAGACATGAATACGTAGAAGAAATCAATACTTTGCTAAGGAACAATCAACAAAAATCAACCATGTGTCATGTACAAACATACAATCGAGAAAGCTCTAAGTTTGATGTTAAAGAGATTAAAATTTCACAACTTGGTCATCGACCAATGTATAAACGACTAAATTAAATGACTGGTGGGGCGATTGTAGAGAGTTTCAAGCTCTTAAACTACTTTGTCCTCACATATTCGCAGTTTCTTCCTATTTCCATTTGAAAATTATTGACTTTTGTTGACTTCATTTGTAACTACTACACATTTTCAAGGCTTATTAATTACTATTTCATCTTGTTTAAGATGAAGATTACAATCATCTTATATAGGATCAAATTTCATTCCCAACCTGAGCATGCGTTATACATAGTCAAGATGACCAACAACTATTTATATTCATAATGAAATAGATGAACCAATTCAAACTAAACCAAAAAATATTCTTATTATCCCAACGAAGATCACAAGTAGACAAATATTTCTACAAATAGTGAAATTTTATGTAACAAATCATTTATATTTAATTACAAATCTTGTTATCACTTTTTTTTCATTTATTGGTGTATTTCTTAATTTTATTTTTTCTTATAATTCCTTAACATCATTCATTTAATCAATACATTCATTTCCATATATTACACTTATAAATTTACACACAACTACTTAACTTAAAACAATTTTATTAAATAAAATACAAAATAATAAAGTCGTAACTTTAATTGAAATTATTTATTTGTCCAAAAGTTGAACTAGGGTGCACACGTTTTCTACTTTATCTCTCCAAGTACGACTTATCATTTATTTATAAAAATAAATTTATGCGTCTTGATAAATCTTGAAAAAAATTACTAAATCTAAAAAAAAATCGAAAAACTTTAAGTATTATTCTTCTTATTTTATTGAATAATAAATAGAAAAACACTTTTTATGTTAAAAGATTTGACAATGTCAATAAACTAAAATTAACTTTGGTTTTAAATGAACTTAGTGTTAATGTTAAAAGTAAATAAATTATTATATATAATTAAATTATAATATAACATTTTTACACTCTTATGCCTATTCTTCTCTCAAGAAATGTATTAACAAAATTAAAATTTACGAGCATACAATTCTAACGTCAATAAGGACAGAAAACCCATGTAATAAATTCAATGAAGAACATAAAGCACTTCAAATTCACAAAATTAGAAACAATTATTTTAACTTAAGAAATCATATTATTACACGTTAATTAAAGAATAATTAATGCAGAAAGAAATAAAGTAACAAACTTATTATTTTTAACAAAGTCTTAATTTTAGTTATAAGTGAATCCGTATAAGATATATTATCTTTCAATATATATATATATATATATATATATATATATATATATAATATTAAAAGGTAATTTTTTATATCGAATTTATATACAGTTTATAATTTTTTTTCTTTTACTATAAAAAAAATTATGTTGGAAACTGTTTTGGCTGAAATACAAGAGGGGGTGAATTGGATTTCAAAATTTTTTTTGAAACAATTTGATATTTTTCAGTAAAATGCAATTCTGTTTCACAGACTGAATCTTTATTTGAATTAACTGAATCAGAACAGTTGCATGAAACAGTAAGCAAAATCAAGAGTCAATTCAGAACCCAGTTTAGTAATAATACAATTCAATACTCCAAACAAATATATCAGTATTTGATTTCTTTATACAGAATTGATTATAGTAAAAGCGGAAGCAGTTCAGTTAAGCACACTGAATTAGTAAGAATTAAGAAACCCAGTAAACTGGTCAACTGCTATTCAGAACCAGTTTCAGTAAATCAAAGTCTTTCCTAAAAAAAAACTTCTTGAACAAGAAACAAATATTAAACTGAGATTAAATTCAGAATAGACAGATTCCAAACAGTCAAGACAGTAATTATTAAGATCACTGAATAGACTGAGTAAACACAGTCCAGTTACAGTTTTAGTTGATGAATGCAAATCTTGAATAAATTCTTTTTAATTCAAGAACTGTCTATTAAAGTATGATTTAATCTATAGCCGTGAGAGTTTTATTATTGAAGAAGATTAAACATTAATCTGAATCAGTCAATTTATGAATTCTGGAAATCAGTAAAGCAATGCATCAAACAGT
>Ga0209489_107600_pt1 | contig 15902 bp, 5 predicted proteins | sample SiratrowhiteBW_FD_187527 | JGI IMG/M metagenome (GOLD analysis project Ga0209489, IMG submission 187527) | Root nodule microbial communities of legume samples collected from California, USA - Siratro white BW (SPAdes) (version 2) | ecosystem: Host-associated > Plants > Roots > Nodule | place: USA... | reverse complement strand
TATGCTACTAGTTTTTCTTTTATATATGCATTTGACAGTTTTTTTAATCGTTTTAGTTTCTCTATTATATTTTATTATTTTAATTTTATCGATAAATGGTGACTTGATGAAATAATGGGAATATATATATATATATATATATATATATATATATATATATATATATATATATATATATAGTTTATATCTAATCTAGGCACAATTCCTAATGATTATAGTTTAGGATAATTTAGAAAATATAATTTTCATATTAATTTAACTACCACTTACATTCTTAATTAGTGTGAAATTAAGTATAAATTAATTTTTTATAAATTATTTATTTAATATTTTTTTTGTGTATGAATGATATAATATTCCAAAAAAATATAATCAAAATAATAAATATTATTTTATAAAAGGGATCTATATTAAATTTGGAAATGATTTATCTATTTTATCATTTTGGTTTCCTAAAATAATTGCCACATTTTCATTCTTAGAATATAAAGTTGGTTTAAAGATGTATTAGTCTTCGAATTAAGGTAGTCTTCATTTCATTCATTCAATTAAAAATTTTATTTTTAATTTTTTGATTTTATGAAATGTCTTTTTTTTTTTTATCCATTGGATTAGAAGTAGTTACTAAGGTTATTTAAAAGACAAATTTTGTTTCAGAGAACCGATGATAGAGAAGTTCATAGATTTTTCATTTTTATGAATAGGTTTTGATGAATATTACTAGACAAATCTTAAATTAATGTAGAAAAAATAATATCTTTATAACCTAAGTGTATATTTAAGTTTATCTAAAAATATTTTGAATAAAAGAAATACTGTAATTTGTAAATGTTCAATTTTTCTCTTTATTTTTAAAGTTTTGTAAAATTTTTAGCAAATTAAGAGAAAGAGTACTTAACTTTATAAACATTGAAAGATACTATCGGTTTTTAGTGAGCAAACCTTGTGATTTATTAATCATTAAGATAATTTTATTTTATCTTGAGCTAGAACTTATTAAAAGAATATTTGGATTAACTCTTAAGTGTTATTTCTTGAAAAAAAAAATTACTTGAATAAAATTATTCAGGGATGACTTTCATCCAACAGAATACTTAAGAATTTTAATTAGAAGTGGTTAAGTATTAAAGAATACTTGGTGAATTAAGCCAAGAGTGATTATGATCTTAAAAAAATACTCATTCGTAACTAATAGTAATATTATACTTAGTGAAACTTGACTCGTAAATCAAGAATTGGATGTAATTTACACTATTAGACTAACTAGTATAAAAATATTTTATAAAATCTTTTTGTTCATCTCTTTTCTCCTTGCATATTATTGTTACAACTAATTTAAGAAGGTGAATTTATTCTAAATTTGGAAAAATCTTTATTAATTCGTCTAACCAGTATTAATCATATAGTATGGTTATATAATATTAAAGGATATTTGCAAAAAAACTAAAAAAAAAGTTAAAACATAATTGAACTCTTTTGAATTTAATTTTTATTTCTTTCATATTCACACATATGTCTCATAAATCTAGTTAAGTGACATATTTTGTTTTAAATGTTTATTGAATGCTTGAATGAAATTTTAGTCATTTAAATTAGGTAAATAATTTCTTTTTATCTTCCCATTAAAGTTTTTCATTTCTTAGTCCTTTGATTTTGTGGAGTGTTATTTGTAGTCTTTAAGATTAAAGAATAATGACAGTGGTTATGTAACCTGATGGTTTATTCAACATTTACCAAAAAAGTTTAATTAAGTGATATGACCTTTTTTTTTTTAAGTATTTATTTATCTACCATATTATTTAGAAGAATAATATTTTAGTTATCTTGCCTAAATGAGTTTGCTCTAATAATAAAAAAATAATTAATAACTACTTATAACTTGCTGACTTTGCTCTCTGATAAGTTTGGATGTTCATCTTTTATTCGATCTCTCTCTTAATATTTTCATTAAAAAGTAACAACTCATTTAAAATAAATTAGAAGAAGTTCATTAATAAACTAGAAGAATTTTAATGATAATTGTCGTCAATGATTTACTTTTTGATATCATGATAATGATAAGGAATATTGTAAAATCTGACACAACTTGACACCACAAAATTAAAAAAAAAATTATTCGGTAATAATCCATGAAAAAGATAGAACTTTTTGCAAGAACATATAAAAAAACAAAAATTTAGTTGAAGAAAAAAAAAACTATACCCTTGGATAATTAAAAAGATATATAAACTTACAAAAATTTATTATTTTAGCTTTCTATGACACCGTTCAAACGTAATGACGTTAGATTATATGTACGATCACTTAATAATAAATACTACAATAGTAAAATTTTATAAAAGAAAACCAAAATAATAAAATAAATATACTTTAGAAAGTTATTGATATATTTAAACTTTTATATATGATTGATTTCACCACCTATATTTTTATCAAATATTACCCATCTATGTCATCGCGCTTTCTAAGAGAAGTATATAATACTTATGAAGTTATAATATCTCGTTTCTATTTTCTAAATTCTTAAATTATATGATTTTTTTCTAAAATGAAAATTTCATCTTCTTTTCCTTTTCCATAAAATCCCTCCGTGCAAGTAAATTACAGGCACTTTAAATTGAACCGATGCACTAGTGATATATTTTCATTGCACACCAAATTGGATATTTGGTGGATGCACTAATTACATATAAAACAACACTTAAATACTTTCAGTCGTTGGTTTAATGCTCAGATTACCAAGTCAACTTAGAATATAAGAAACATGGTACAGTATTGGTAGGTTGATTAAATTGGATTTGTAATTCTTAATATTCTGAGTTGACAGAGTGATTTGCCCATTACTAGGCGAGTTCTTTAAAGTCATTGATTATTTTGTTATTTCAATTTTGGCTGGTTTTATAATAGGAAATGACATTAAAGAACATTAACTCTAAATACTCAAGTCAATCCCAATTTTGACCAAAATACAACATATAGGGATCAAACATAAAAAGTTACGAAATATCTATCTATTTTATATGGATGGCCTTGGAGGAAAAGTTGCATTTCCCACTTGATATAGGCATGGATGTGAGAATTTTGATGATACAACAATGGCAAGTTCAAAGTTTCTACCCATCTTAGCAATACATAGGTGGGGTGAGTGCCCCATGCCAGAATATCTTTGACAACTAGTGAGAAAATTAAAGAAAAGTAATTACTTTAGTCTACCATTTATGTAAGTGCCTAACTTAAGGATAAGTTGAATAAATTTATTTTCTTATCAAAATTGATATTTTATTTTCAAAACTAGTATTCTTTTCTTGGTAAGTAAAATTATAGATTAATTTTATGTATTAGTAGAATAAATTTTTTTACGTTATTAATCAATCTCACGCATAATAATATAAAAAAATAGTATAAGAAAAGACAATAATTCTTTATTAGGAATTCAAGATGACTTGAAAGATCAAATTGAGTAGAGATAAATAAGATAAATAACATATAAGGAAAAAGTTGTAAAAACCAATTATATTAAGAATTTAGATTAAATATAATGTTTTGTTATAATATGACAATACAAATAAAAGATCACCACTCATATATTTATGTGTAAAAAAATACTTATATTTACTCACACCTTAGAATGAGATTATTTATTGGTGTTACATTTGTGTTGGATATCTAATTATGCAACTCTTTGACTTATCAATATAAAAGAATATGTATTTGAGATCCAAAGTTTGAGTGTGATACGACTAAATAGTTTTTTGAGTCTGTTACAATTTTTTCAAAAATATAATGTTTTTTTTTTTTACGTATATCATGATTTGTTTTATTTAAAACAAGAACTTTTCTGTTTCATTAAGAGACAAATATATCTGCTTATAAAATTAGTGATTTTGAAATTATTTATTTTATAAACATTTAATGAAGTTTATCAAAACTAGCTTTATGTATGCTTATTTTATTATTTTTTTAGAAAAAAAGGCACAAGCAAATGGACACAATATATATTTTAGTGTGATGAGTCTCATCTCTCAAATTAGTTCACAGATTTAGTTATGGCCTTTATATTATGACGTATTAATTCGACCTTTAATTGATTTAGCCTCATTTGTATAGACCAAGTAAAATCTTGAATTGTAGCCTTATTCATCTATTTGATTATAGAAAGTTGTGTGCAATTTCTTAAAATATTTATAGTTCTACATGCGATCTATTGTTCAAATATAGGATTAACTTTGTTATATTAAGTTTTTTTATTATTCCTTCGGGTCAAACTTCTTGAATATGCGAATGAGCCTCTCATTTAAATTTGCACTCGTAATAACAAGTATGGGAGAAAGTTTATCATATAATCTCCATCTTAAATAAACTTTAATTTTAATATATAGTATTCACCTTGTAAAATTTTCGGGATTGTATGAACTTATTCAGACCTCCCTGTAGAAATATAATTAAAAATATTTTTAATATACTTTAAACACATCTTAAGTGTTCTTTAAAAAACTAAATTTAAATAAAAATATCATATTTAAATACATAGTATATTACACACTAAATTATATAATAAAATATAAAATAATTTTGAATTTAAATTGAATAAGTAAAATTTAATAATATTGATAAATAGAAAAACAAAGAAGAGTGAGAGAAGCCCATTACAACCATATTTCTGATAGTTTGTACGTCCATCAATTCGTTGCTCCTTCTATTCTTTGTCATCTCTATATGTTAGAGTTTATAGAAAAAAAACATGATGAACCTATTTCAAAGGTGAACTTGTTGTTTTGATACTATATAAATGTTACGTCTCCAATCTTAAGATATAATAACTATTAATTTAAAATTTAAGTATAACTTGCTAATTAAGAAGTATAAATATTTTGAATTGATTCTTTAAGTTTATTAAATTAATAATAATAATAATAATAATACTATTTTTTTCTAAAAATTTGTTTGTTACATCAAAATTCAAGACACTCTCCAATTTAATTTTAATGGTATATGTAATTTCATATTAGTAGACTCTTCAATTTAATTTTAATGGTGTATATAATTTCATATCAGTGTGAGATACGTGAGATATCTTGTTAGAGTATAAAAAATATTCTTATTGATTTATCAGATGAGTTAAGTATTCAAATTTGAATATAGTTTCGTATTGAGTAAAAATAAAAAATTAATAATATATAAAAAAATCTACAAACTTAATATCTTTATGATTTGGATTGAAAGTGATATGTTATTTTTCTAGATATATCTCACTCAATTTTTATATCAGATTTTCCAACAAAATAAACACATATTAGTATAATTTAACGCATCTCAAATACATGTTTATAGCTTGGTCTTTATACATTTCACCTGATAATCTTTTGTTTGGTCAGAAGATAAGTATATATATACTAAGTATTTAGAATCTCATTCGTATTTAGAATTGCATTCATATGACATACATCCTTTCAACAATGTTTGTCTAGCACTGCACCGCGTCTATCATACGAACATCGGAATGTATTTTCGTAAGATGTTTTATATTATCCATGATATATTTTATTTCATATTTATAAAAATTTTATTCACAATATTTAAATTCTCAAGTTCAAATCTCTAGTTAAATATAATTCAAACTCACACTATCCAACAATGTCACATATGACTCAACATAAGACTAAAGATATTTTGTTGAGATAAAAATGGTTGTAAAATAAGATTGAAAAATTAAGTTAGAGCAAAAGTAGTTATCAGTTAAATATATATATATATATATATATATATATATATATATATATATATATATATATTATATGTGTCTTCTTTTATACGGATATTTGAATATTTAAGTCTTAAGACATTTATTTTGTCGCTTAGTTTGCTTTTTTTTCTCCTTTACTTATATTGAGAATACAAATATCCATCTACTTGTAATAGGTTTTAATGAAACATTTTTTTAATTTTAGGATACTCGTTTGTTATTATATTTTGAATGTCTTCATCCATAAACATAAAGTTTCTCTTAACTATTTTTTTATGCTAGTATTGTTAAGTGCCACTATGTAGAAAAAGTTTATTGCTTATTGATGACGAAACAAGTGAAAATAATAATTAAAAACATATTGTTGATATTTTGTAATATTTTCAAACATAGTTACTAAAGGATGATACGAAATCTCTAAGCAGGAGGTAGTAGGTGCAAAACAGAAACGTATATGGTGCTGAAAAAACAAATTTGAGAGAAAAATATTTGGGAGACCTCACAAGATACAAGAGTCAAACCACATCAGGAAATGACACCATCTTTAACTCAAAACCTTAAGACATTAGGTTTGTGAGTTTTTCTTTTCTTATATGTTGTTCAACTTTCTCGTTCCTACTCAATTGGGAATTTAGACTCACTCTTAAGTACCTAACATATGGTAATGGAAGAACGACTTGGGTTGTAGAATCATTCCACTCAAGTTTCAAAAAAGAGCTCTGGAATGATTTTTTTGGATGGATATGATCCTCAAAAGTTTACGAAAAATTCAGAAACAAAAATAATTAAAGAAAATGCAAGAAAAAATGCTAGGAATTAGAACTACAAATTGCACCACCAAATTCATGAGATAAGCAAAATGAAGATTCGTCCCACAAGATAAGAATCAATATTAGGAATTAGACTCAAATTCATGAGATAAGCAAAATTATGAATCACCACTTATGACTTAGCTCACAAAATAAAAGATCCAAAAAGAAAAACTCTCCACTTTCCTTTGATGCATCCTAATGTGTCACTTCAAAAATAAATATAATAAATATCCTTATACAAAACTCAAAATAGAATAGACAAACTCATTCCTTCTTTACATTCAAACTAAACATAGAAAAATAAAAAAAAATATTACATTTTCTTTTATAATTTTCATATCACATTAAAATATGTCAAAGACAAAAAACTTTCAACAAAATGGTCAAGAATTAATTAATCAATTATAAAAAATAATAAAAAATATAAATTATATAAATACAAAACAAAAATAAATTATGTAAGCACGTTACTCATGACTTTATTTCTTATCGTTATGTGAAGAATATGAAAGAAGTTTCTAACTTTGAAGTAACTAAAAAAATATAAATTATTGTAAAAATGTTGATCCTAACTTCAATTCTTATCTTTATGTAGAGAATAAAAAAATATTTTGAAGAAAAATCGAGTATCCCTTATGTAGAGAATATAAAAAAGATTTCTAACTTTGAAGAAAAATCAAGTGAGATCAATATTATAATAGAAAATCATCTGTAAACCTAATATTTCAGTTAAAGTATTAAACATGAGTACATATTTTTATTTGACAACATTTTATCCCTTAGAATTTGTTTGATATCCATGAAATTTTATAAATTTATCATCATTATATTGTTTAACACAATTTATTACTAAAGTGAATTTATTGTGATGACAGAAAAATAATTAATCTATTTCTCATTGAAAAATAATTATACACTTATATATATATATATTTTTTTTTAAATTTGTTAAAAACATCATCTTGAATTGATCCGTGTAATAAGATAAAAAAATTAGATAAAAAACAAAGTTTTATAATTATTAAAATACTTAATAAAACCAATTATAAAAAGCATCTATAAAATACTGATTTTAATTAAAAAAAAGGAACATAGTACATCATTGTGTCCTTCAAACAAAAAACGAAGACTTTTTTCAGTCTAGATAGAATCCAAGGCGTCATCTCCCACTTGTAAAGAAATAGGAGCTGAAAATCCTACTCATTCATACTCACTATTAAATAACCGACTTAATTAATTTGGCAATGGATCGTTCCACTTCACCTCACCCTCTTCTATGAATCATGACGTTTTTTGCCGCCATATACTCTAATAATTTACATTTTCTGACGTTGCTACATTTAGTGTTGATTACTAATAAAAACCCCTTCAACCTATTCATTGTTTTCCACACAAAAAAATTTTGGTAGAAAAAATCTAGCTCAACCCTTTGTTCTCTTCTGATGTGTGAGAGTGAAGAAAACAAGTTTGGAGAAGTTCCAGTGACAAATGATCACCCCCAGAGAAAGAAAGTGGTGATCAAAGACATTCCAAAAGGGTTTTTGCCAATCAAGGTAGGGCAAGGTGAAGAGCAAGAGAAAATTGTGATGCCTATTATGTACCTCAACCACCCTTTGTTTTCTCAGCTACTGAAAGAGGCAGAAGAAGAATATGGTTTTGATCAGCAAGGTACCATAATTATCCCTTGCCATTTGAAGGACTTTAGGTATGTTCAAGACCTCATTGATAAGGAGATATCCACCCAAAACCATGTCATTAGCTGTTTTAGGTCTCCACGTTAGCCAAAATCTATGACATGTGCATGTTTGTTCATGGCATGGTCAAGAAATAGTTAACAATATCTCACACACATATATGTATGAGCTAAGATTGAGAATGATCATAAGAACTTTCTTCCTTGCATTTATAATCTTTGTGTGTTGTGTCAGCAAAAGAGAATGGATAAGTTGTTTCCTTTTTGTTTTTCCATTTCACATTCGTGTAAAGATGAACTTGATGAGAATATATCTTTTGCTAGAAGTTAAAATAATCACTACTTACAACTTATTCATAATATATTTAAAATGAAGTTCAAGTAGTTTATATGAATTTGTTTGTTGTTATTATGATTCGTTTAAATTGTATTATGGTCCCAGAGAATGCAAAGCATGTATCTTTCTTTTGGGGGAAGTAATTGAAAAAAATCAATTAAAGAATGCTTCCCTTTGTACATGGGGTACATCATTGAAGCAAATGGCTCCTATTATTAAAGATTAGGTGTGCACCATTGACGTTTTGAATATTTTAACTTTTGAAATAGAAGTGAAATTGAAGTAACAAAGATGATGGAAAACTAAAAATGTGCACAACGGATATTTTAAGTACACAATTTTAATTTTCCTTCAAGATGTACAAATTAACATTTATTAATTGATTTTTGCTACAAATTAATTATCCTGTTAGAAATTATGTATTGCTAGTATTACCTGAATCCAAAACTGGTGTAGGAGAAAATAATAGTGATAATAACGTCATTTTTTCAAAATGATAGCCAACACAATCTTGGGGAATCATTCACAACTGTACAAAATGAGTCATCTATGTCTTCTACTTTGGATACAGAGAAGATAATGAAAAAATAACAATAAAAAAAATTACACCATACATTTAAATTATGAAAAATTTGTATCCGATATAAAATTATTCAAATTCAAATTTTCGTTTATTTTTTCTTTTTCATGGCATGATTTTCTTTCTGTTATTGATGAGTGTTTGTAAAAGTGTTTTGTTGGATATTTAAATATGAATCTAAGTTTCGTATTAAATAAAAATAAAAAAGTTGAACAACGTATAAAAAATAAGACTTACAAACTTAATGTTTTTAGAATATCTCTAATAGTTAATCTATTAATAGAGTATAAATAATATAGGCTATAAGTAATATAGGATATAAGGTATTCACGATTAGGATAGATGTAAACCTGCTCATTATACAAAAATATATATAGTACGACTTCCCATGCCAACTATGAAACAACTTATTAGAAACACAAGACACCCAATCCAAAACGTCACAAAATCCCCAGCTCTTCGGGGATGCCCTCAACGCCGAGGATCGTGTACCAGGGTGTATGTGCGACTCGTTCAAATTAAAAACTAAGAAAGAAAAAAACCAATTCAAATTTTTTAGTATTGGTAATCAGCCATTCTTTTTATTGAAAATGATGAAGTCATTTTTTTATATGGGTCACACAATTAATGTTTTTGTGAGTTAAAGTTCAAAAAATATATCATTGAAATATTTATTCTATATTTTTATTGTATTATTGATTACTGTAATTAGAATCCTAATTAATTTAGAAATCTTAATTATGACAGTACATAAATATTTTCATTAAATTTATTTGTTAATATACTCTTTATTTGATTTAAATTGTAAGTTAAATTAGATTATTGAAATTAAACTCTTTTAAGGAACAAATAATATTATATGACGATTAAAAATTATAAGAAGTTTAGAAATATTAAAAATAAAGTATTAATTAATTATTTTACTCTTAATAAGCTACATGACATTTTAGTTTTGTTTAAAAGGATAGGTATTAAATTATAGAAAATTTATTCATAATTATAATATTATAAGATGACTAAAATTATATGAGAAAAATTTAAGAATGGTAAAAGTTATAGGGACTAATTAATTAGTCCCTACTTTTTATAAAATGGTAGGAAATAAATTATACGAAATTTATCCATAATTATAATATTATATGATTAAAATTATAATTTAAAAAATAAAAATAGTATAAATTATAGGAACTAATTAAATTAACTTTGTCTAAGAACGACTTAATATTTTAGTCCCTACCTAATTTAAAATGATAAGGATTAAATTATAGAAAATTTATCTAAAAGCATAATATTATAATATTATATGAGGATTAAAATTATGATTTGAAGTTAGGAATAATAAAAATTATACCAATTAATTAATTACTAAGTCCTTAAGAACGATTTAATATTTTAGTCTTTATTTTATTTAAAATGATAGAGATTAAATTATAAAAAAAATATCTATAATTATAATATTTATATCACGATTAAGATTATATTTTGAAATTTAGGAATAACAAAAACTATAGGGATTAAATAATTATTTTAGGAACGACTTAATATATTAGTTCTTAAGAACAACTTAATATTTTTAATTCCTACTTTGTTTAAGATGTTATAGATTAAATTATAGAAAATTGTCCATAATTTAGTTTACATTTACTATATAACTAAGATTTATTGAATGTGTTTTAGTGATTTTGTTTGTGTTTTTTATTAATTTGATTTAAATCAAATATCATGCATATAAGTGATATAACAATATAAATATGGTCTTATAACAAAATCAAACATGGATAAGTGATTCACGTAGGCATAATTACTTTATGTGGATTAGTTTTGTAACTTGTATTTTTTTAAATTACGATAATTATGTAATTATATAATTAACTTTTTTGGAATTAACTGTAGGTCTTATCAATAATTAATTGTAATTATTGTAATTATACTTAGATATCACATAGTAATGTATAATTGTATTCTAACTAATATGACTTTATTGTAATTAGAGTTGCAGTTCACACAAGTGGAAGGAGCATAACAAAGAAGTCATTAGAATATCCTAATTAAGATTAGGCAACCTTTAATACATACATATAATAATCATTCTATTTAAGTTGTATGGAATATTTTTTGTCACTCTTTTATTATTTTAATGTAAAAGACAAGTTAATTTTTTTGAATGTTATTATTATATCATGTACTACGGAGAGTCATCATTTGGATAGGTATTAATAAATTAGTTAAATTAAATTTTGTACCGTACGGCCGTTGACAAATACATAGGCCGAAGAGTACCAGGCCGAGAAGTCTCCAGAGAAATCAGGCTGACAAGTGTCCAAATCTTCAAGAGAGGCCAAGAAGTAGCAGGCCGAGAAGTCCTCAAAGAAATCAGGCCGACAAGTGCCCAAATCTACAGGAGAGGCCGAGAAGTATTGGGCCGAGAGGTCCCCAAACCAATGCCCACGACCAATTGTGTACCATATGGCCAATGCCTAGGCCTACAAGTATGGCCGACAAATGACCAGGCTGAGGGGTAACCAGGCCGACAAGTGCCTGGTCCTACAAGAATGTCCGACAAGCGTCAGGCCGACAAGTGCCCGAGCATACATGAGTGACCAACAAATGTCAGGCCAACAGGTAACCAAGCCGACAAGTACCCAAGACGATAGGCACCAAGCCAATACCAACATCTCCATTTCCTCTGCATTGGGAATAGGCACCTTACATCTGACAAAAGAACAAATCCCAATGAACGGCGCTTGCATTACCTGACAAAGAAGAGACTACACGTCTTCCCTCTGACATGGTGCAGAACAACAACCTCATGCAAGAGAGACTGCACGTCTTCCCTCTGACACAGTGCAGAACAGTCATCATATCTCTGAAGGCTAAGAGGTTATACGTCTTCCCCATAATGTCAACCACAATAGTATAAATAGAAAATAGTAAGTGTAGCGAAGGGGACTTTTGGCTATTAGATCTACCTTATTATACAATATACTTCTGGTAACTGAGGGGGGTACTTCTGAGAAGACCAGAGAGAGAGAGACCAGGATAGTTGACACCTCGAAGTTTTGTTCTCAGCCTCAAGGCTTCGCAAGAACTTTTATTGTTCTTGGCCCTCAGGCTCTGTAGGAACAATTGGCGCCCACCGTGGGGCTGAGAGGTACGCAGACTAAACTCCAATGGTGTCAACCCGGAGCAAGCTTCAAGACCAAAGGTCAGAACACGTTGACATGGGAAGTGACCCTGTGGCCATGTTGGCCGCCTTGCAGGAGCAGATGATGACTATGCAGCGAAGGAATGAAGAAGAAATCAATGACTTGAGGCGTAGAAACGAAGAGGAAATTCATGCCTTAAGGCGTGAGAACGAAGAGATGAGAGAAATGCCCCACCACCATCAACCCTCCCTGTCGGAGCGGGAGAGTACTCGGCAGACTATAGTAAACGAAACCGAAGCGAGAGGATCCATGCGTCCATCCGTGACGCACGAGACAGAAGCAGTCCGATGCGCAAAGGGAACCCGCAGACACCCCTTTGTGGATCGAATCATGGATGTCGAACTCCCTTTCCGTTGGAAGGGATTGACTTTCGAGCCCTACGATGGTATGACGGATCCTGATGAGCACATCAGTATATTCTCCACCCAAGTGAGTCTCTATTCCAATCATGATGCTGTTTTCTGCCGAATTTTCCCCACGTCCTTAAAGGGAGCAGCGCTGAGTTGGTTCTCTAGCCTACCTCCCAACTCCATCACTGATTTTGATATGCTCGTCGACAAATTCAATGCTTGCTTCGCAACTAGTAAACCACACCACATTGGTTCCATAGCGTTGATAAATGTAAGACAAGAGAAGGGAGAATCCCTGCGAAACTTTATGGAAAGGTTTGGAAAGCTGACTCTGAGGATCAAAAACTTGGATCCTAATGTCGCCTTGCACCACCTGATAACGACCCTACGACCAGGACCGTTTGCGGACAGCTTGTGCAAGAAACCGGCTCTAGATCTTGATGAGTTAAGAGCCAGAGCCGCCAAGTTCATGCAATTGGAGGAACTACGAGAATTCAGAAGTCAGGCCCAAGTTGGAGAAAATGTGGAGAGGGGCAAGGGCAAAGAAAAGAACAACTCTCAGCAGTTTAAGCAAAGGGAGCCCAAACCTCCTTGCTTTGCCTACTACACACCCCTCAACGCCAACAGGGGACGAATTTTGGAAGAAGCATTGAGTGCCGACCTCATTCCATCTCTGCAAAAACTGCCTACCCCCCGGAATGCCGACACCAGCAAACATTGCCGATATCATCAAAACTACGGCCACAACACTGACGAGTGTTGGGCCTTAAAGGACAAGATCGAGGAACTGATACAAGCCGGGCACCTGGAAAGGTTTCTCCAGAACAAAATCACGAACCGTTCCCCACGAAGAAGCCCGAGGGGAAGAAGCCCCAGAAGAAGCCCGCGTAATGGAGGACAGAGGCAGAGAACCGACCGCTCCAGGTCACCCAGACGGCAAAATCGTAGAGTAACTCCAGTCCGGAGGGTCATCAATACCATAGCATGAGGTTTTGCTGGAGGAGGACCTTCGGCGTCAGGAAGAAAAAAACACCTGAGGAACGTTCAAGCCGTGCACCATGTGCACACCAGAATGGCAAGAAGCATGTCGCCCATAACCTTCACAAACCGCGACTTCAAAGCCATCGACCCCAAGCAAGACGACCCAATGGTAATAACTGTGGCCATTGACGAGTTTGCAGTGATGAAAACTCTTGTAGATCAGGGCAGTTCGGTCGACATCCTTTACTGGAAAACGTTTAAGAAGCTGGGGATCCCTGACACCGAGATCCAACCATATGACGATCAGATTATCTGATTCTCTGGGAAACAGGTGGACACTCGAGGTTTCATAGATCTGTACACCAAATTTGGAGAACCCGGGCATCAAAGACGGATTATTAAGGTTCGCTACCTCCTCATTGATGCTAACACATCTTATAACATTCTCTTAGGCCGACCTTCGCTGAATCAGCTTGGAGCCATTGTGTCCACTGTCCACGGCGACCAAAAGACAGCAAGAGAATGTTACGCAGTTAGCCTAAAGTTGGAGCCCAAGAAACATGAGGCCGGAAGGTATAAGAAAAAGACGAAAGGAGAGGAAGGCGCGCAGTGCGTGAACGTGACCGACCTAGACCCGAGGATGGATCACGCACGTGTGGAGCCAGGGGAAGATGTAATCCAGATAGAACTGAAAGATAAAGAGCACGGCACAAAACTGGGGATCTCCTTGGGAGAGAAGGAGGCCGAGATGATCAGACAAGTCCTGGTCCGAAATGTCGACATGTTTGCATGGACAGCAGAGGACATGCCGGGAGTTGATCCTGAGATCATGTCTCATCGGCTATCAGTATACAAAGAGGCGAGACCTGTAGCCCAAAAGAAGAGAAAACAAGGGGAGGAAAAAAGAGAAGCGGCGAAGAAGGAAGTGACCAAGCTGATGGCAGCAAACTTCATCAAGGAGGCCAAGTACACTACTTGGCTTGCCAACGTTGTGATGGTAAAGAAGGCTAATGGCAAATGGAGAATGTGTACTGATTACACGGACCTCAACAAGGCTTGCCCAAAAGATGCATATCCGTTGCCGAGTATTGACAGACTAGTTGATGGGGCTGCAGGGCACAAGATATTAAGTTTCCTGGATGCATACTCTGGATATAACCAGATCAAAATGCATTCCAGAGATAGGGAGAAGACTGCCTTCATGACGGAGGAAGCGAATTTTTACTACGAGATCATGCCATTCGGCTTAAAGAACGCGGACGCCACATATCAACGACTCATGGACAAAGTGTTTCAAGGATTGGTTGGGAGAAATGTCGAGGTATACGTGGACGACATCGTCGTAAAGTCTGATTCTTGTGAACAACACAGGGACGATTTAGTCGAGGTCCTCGAGGCACTGCGAAAATATAATATGAGGCTGAATCCTGAAAAGTGCGTATTCGGCGTGGAAGGAGGAAAGTTTCTGGGATTCATGCTCACACACCGAGGAATAGAAGCAAATCCGGACAAATGTCGGGCCATAGTAGAGATGAGAAGTCCAAAGAATGTGAAAGAGATCCAGAGGCTGGTTGGAAAGTTGACAGCTATGGCGCGATTCATTCCAAGATTGGCCAAGAAGACAGGACCCATCATCCGACTACTCAAGAAAAGAAGGAAATTTGAATGGGACGAAGAGTGCGAAGAACTCTTCACACAGCTCAAGCAATTCATGGCAACGCCCCCAGTGATACAAAAGCCAATATACGGCTAAGCAATCATTGTGTATTTGTCTATCTCTGAAGAAGCGATCAGCTCGGTGCTTGTCCAAGAGGCCGACCAAGAACAGAAACCAGTGTATTTTGTGAGCCGAACACTGCAAGACGATGAGAGGAGGTACCAAACAATCGAGAAGGTAGCGCTAGCACTGGTCCACACAGCAAGAAGGATGAGGGCCTACTTCCAGAATCACCCGGTAGTTGTCAAAACTGATTACCCCATCAGGAAAGTGCTAACGAAGCCTGATCTTGCGGGGAGAATGATAGGATGGTCAGTAGAACTGTCGGAATTCGGAATCACCTACGAACAGCGAGAGGCTATTCGATCTCAACGACTGGCCGATTTCTTAGTGGAATTAAGTCCGGAACCTGCGAGTCCTAGCACCCAATGGGTCATTTATGTCGACGGGTCCTCAAACGCCAAAGGAAGTGGAGCCGGAATC
>Ga0209489_107598_pt1 | contig 15908 bp, 9 predicted proteins | sample SiratrowhiteBW_FD_187527 | JGI IMG/M metagenome (GOLD analysis project Ga0209489, IMG submission 187527) | Root nodule microbial communities of legume samples collected from California, USA - Siratro white BW (SPAdes) (version 2) | ecosystem: Host-associated > Plants > Roots > Nodule | place: USA... | reverse complement strand
TATATATGTAACCACACATCAAAGTGATAATATATAATAAATATTATTCAATTTTTTTTATTAAACCTGCTATTTTTTTTTAATATAGAGATGAGAGAGTGAATCTTATTATAATGACTTATAATGACAGTCTCCCAATTGCCAATAGGACAGCTTAATGACAATCTTAATGTGTCACAAAGAACATCTTCTTTTATTCCAATTTAGAAGGAGATTTTAAATAATAAAAAAAAACTAAACTCAACCATTTAAATATATGGGGATTAAACTGAATTTCATAAAGCAAATAGTGAAAAAATAATTTAACCTATAGAATTCTATATCGATACAAAATATACCATTAATATTTATTAAAATTAGTATGTTACACGTTTTTTAAAATATAAATTAGTTTTTTTTTTTCAAAAAAAGACATGAATTAGTTATTGAAGTGTAATACTATGGAAATTATATTTGTGTAATTGATTATTACAAATATATATAGATTTGTAACTTCAAAGCTGAACAAACTATTTTGCTAATATAAATTTGGTACACAATAAATGGATAAGGTTATGATTTACAATATAAATACATAAAATTAAAATAATATATATATATATATATATATATATATATATATAGAAATTTATTCTTTGTGTTATTTTTTTATTAGAATTTAATTTATAAAACTATTAACAAAAAAATATATTTTTAGTTGATGAATGTGATTTTGAAATAATCACTACAAAAGCTATAATAATTTGTAAATGGATAAGAAATTAAAATATATTAGCAGTGTACTTTAACTAAAGTTTTTATTACTTTGTACAAGTGAAATAAAATAAAACCGCTGAACTCTATTAAAAAGATTGAGAATATTAAGTACCTTTAATATTTTTTTGGAAATTATTAAAATTATTATAAAAAGACAGAGCAGTGCAGACGTGATCACTAATGAAAAGCTGTGAATTGAGTGTCGAAATTAGAACACCTGGCTCCAGGTTTAAATTTTGTTGATGTGTAAATTTGAAGTATGTATTCTACTGTGATCTAGAAAATATAAGTAGTAGCTTAGAAAAACTGAATCCTGCATGAGAGAGAGCAGGTGCGAGTTCACACGTAAACCAAAAGGCGAAGATATTTGAAAACACGTAACGGTGTCGTATTTGTTGGATCCGCGGTGTGTAAGCAAAGGAGATTTTATGTAAGTATATGTTGGTGGCATAGGTCCCATCTTCGCAGTTTGAGATTGTATCTGCATGAGATAAGACGTGTGTTTTGTTTGTTCCGAAGTTCTAGTCTGCTAAATAATTTTTTTTTTCTTTTTCTTCCAACTCATCCTTTTGCTTAGCTCTATCTCTTGTTGGCTTAATATTTCACTCACCTGTATTTCTATGTTACCTACTTTGTTTCCTTATTGAAAATTAATAACTTTAATTTCAATGCTAAATAAAAATGAAATAAATAAATAATATATAAAAAAAGACATACTTAATATTTTAAGTTTGAAATGACGTTAAATTTTTATGTAAATAAACTTCACATTTTATTTTTATTTAATTTTTTCGATGTTTTTTTCCTTTAACTTTAAAGTCGTATATTCACCTTGCATTTGCATTATAATAAACTATAAACTATGGTAGTTAAAGATATTAAAAAACTTAGTTAGTCTAGTGTGAGGAATCATTTAATAAAATTATGTCACACTACTATGTTCTATTAATAAATTTGTCACATTATATCTTAAATAAATTATGATTTTTAAATATATATCAATAAATTTGTCACATTATATATATTGTGGTTTTAAAAATTACACACATATGTTAATTTTGTAGAAGATTAATTTTATTTTTATATGACTTTACTCGCGCGCACTATCAGATTTTAGTATAGAAATGTATACTCAGCTTTATTCGTAAGTGTTTTTTTTCTAATAAAACAAATATATTCGGAAATGTGTAATTCAGAATATAGTAAAGATTTTGGATTGTATAGTATCAAATGTTTTAATACATTCATTACAGACTGCACATTATAAAATGAATGCTCCTAATCCAGAAATACATTCTAGGATATGCAATTCGAAATTTATATTTTCTTCTCAGGAATAAATTTATCATTTCACCCCTCCTCACAGGGGTGCAAGTTTAAAATCATAGGGGTGCTGAATGCAACCCCTCTAAAATACATTGGGCTTTCTAAATGTAGCTTAGCCCAGGCCCACTATTTTTTTGTCTTTCTTTTTCTTAAAGACTACTTCTTCCTGCACTTCTAAGTGTTTCTTGAGTCCACAGTTTAGAAAGTTCCTAAATTGCCCTGTCTAAAAAGACTTTTGCCCATAGAAGAGTGAGATATGGAAATACGTGATTTTGAAAAAAAATAAGACTTCCGGAAGAGCTTGTTTTGAAACTTACGAAAAAGATTTTGAAATGAACTATTCCGAAATCAATATTTATCCAAAAGTCATTTTATACGTTTCAGAATAAGTTCTTTTGGAAGTATTTTGAATTTTTCAAAATTACTTCTAGAATAAACTGTTCGAGAAACATAAAATTAGTTCCGGAATAGTCTGTTCCAGAATAGCCTATTCTAGAATAGCTTATTCTAGAATAGATAATTCTAAAATTTAATTTTCAGATTTAAAAATAACTTTCGAAATTGTTTATTTCGGAAGTCATTTGCAATTCTGAAAATCATTTTTGTTACACCTCCATTTTCGGAATATACAATTATGAAAGTTATTTTTGGATCTAGAAATAGCTTTCAAAATTATTCATTTCGGAATTAAATTATTTTTTTTAAAAAATGAGGTGTAGTTTTAGAAGGGTATAATTGTCTGTATGATAAAATGTGAAGAATAATTTTAAAATTTTTTAAAATTTAGAGGTGTCTTAAGAAATACTTAGAGGTGCACGAAGAAGCAGTCTTACTTAAAATATTCTCCTAGGTTGCAAGGCCTGTGGCATGTTCTGAAAGGTTTCCCTTAATGTATTTTTTGACTGAGAGGGAATAGAAAGAGGTGGACAAAGAAATTTATGGTTTGGACTTCAGGGGTGCATTGAAGAGTGTAATGAATTTCAGATATGATGACGATAGGGGATTTATTGCAAAATCTTTTGATTGGAAGAAGAAATTGGGTGACAATGAATAGAGGATTGCTTTAAGATATTGGTGAACAACAGTTGATGTTGTATTAAAACACTACAATTAATTTGAAAGAACTTCAATTTAAAAGAAAATGTGGAATATATAACGAAATCAATTGACTCTCAAAAATGTATTTTAATATAGCATATAAAATTAAATAACTTTTCCTGTGATACCACACTTTTCCTTTAGTTTTCCTCTTGCACCGTTACCAAACATACATATAACCAGAAGGAAATGGCAGCACCATCGTCCTAATTAGGAAATCAGAAGGGAAAAGAATCTAACTGCGGGTTCTGATTTCATCTTCTTTTTGCTGTGATGAACCAATCCATATCCTCATATAAACTCTTAGCACTAAACAAGTCATTGGAGGGTTAAGCCTAAAGACTGCAACTATAGAAATGTTGCATTATTTTCAATTGACAGTGATTCACCGCAATAGCAATGATCAACTGAAACTATAAAAATTGATTAAAAAAAATATAAATGTACAAGTACAATAACTTCTCTTTTGTTTTGCTTTCAGATCACAAATTGACCAGTGTAAAATATCTATAATTCACAAGCTTAATCAGTGCTAAACTATTTCCTATTTGGAGTGTATATATCAGTTCAATATCTTCTAAGCTCCAGGGATTAGAAGTGAATCTTAACACGAGTCCGTGAATAGAAGAACTCAGACATAAACTAATATTCACACTCCCAAACATTTAGCCCAACCGAAACACCTAGCAATTTTCCTTGGCAAAGAATATGTAGACAGCAGAGAAGGATGAGTTGCAATATCTTCAGGTCGTGACCATGTATACACCCCTCGTTCTTGTTGACTTCCTGGGACAGTGTTGTCCAGTATGAATGCCACCAACAGTGTAACCACCATGTTCAAGGACATAAGACCATTGATTGCAAAATCAAGCTGAAACATTAGGGAGAGAGGGAATAAGTTCCTTGTCATACTATTTAATTTGGCAAAGTTTGTTAGTCTCTCGTCAAAATAGCAGAGAGATCAAACAAGAATGAGACAAAAACCAGACTTAAACAAATGACACCAACTTTAACCAAAAATCTTAAAATATTAGGTTTGTAAATTTTTTTTAATATATTGTTTAACTTTTTTATTTTTACTCAATGTAAGACTTAAATTTATACTTAAATACCAAACAGAGATGATGCTTACTTGTTTGATGCCTGAATGGAATGGTCCACTAGATGCAGCCCCGTAAGGTACGAGGTAAGGTGGCAGTATCAGACTGGTTTGAGGCTTGTATTGTTGAAAATATGCAGGGATAGATAGACCAAGGAACAATGAAACACCAACTATTGTCATGTTCCTGAAGCTGCCACATTGACCATACTGTAGGGTTGAAAGCCCCAAAGCTGCTATAAGAGCCCAAATGAAACACAGTACAGAAGCAGCCAATGCCTGAGGAATGGAAGCAAGTAGAGCACCCACTTTTCCTACAAATTAAAAAGGCATGGATTGGAAAGTAGTAACAAAATAATAATTGAAACTTAATCTATGAAAGCATCAATCTTTTTCATTTTGGAAAACCAGTAGAGAAAATAAGTAACAATACTACTATGAAAGTAACATCTAGTCTAATAGTTGAAGGTAAGCAAGTAACTGCCTAATTGGAAAGAAAAAAACTAGTATATTTTGATCCTTTTACTAATTGACTCTGTGTATTACGTAGTGGTAAAATGAAAAGGGTGTTTAACAGTTTTGACATAAAATTATGGTTTATGTGATTATGTTTTGTTGCTTTACCCATAAAGGAAAAGAGAATCATGAAAGCTGCTCCAAGTTCCACAACCCTCCGACTTGCCACCTTTGTTGTGTCAATTGTGTGAATGTTTTCTGTCAAGGTGGTTGAGCCAGTTCCTGAACCCCAAAGACCAGCCAATATACTACAGAAACCCTCCAATGCAATTCCTCGACTCACAACTCCTGGAGTTGGAGGCCTCAAATTGAGTCGCAGAGATGCAGAATGATAAGTTCCAACCTGCAAAACCAACTAGTCATTCACTTACTCACAATTTTAGTTTTTGATCATCTTGTTCCTTTCTTTAAACATGAAAATCCACTCAGGATTAAAAGAGGTCTTTGGGCCTTAAATGATTACCAAGATACTAATTTTATTGCTAGCATTATACTAGTACAAATACACGATATTTCATTGGTTCTATAATCGTGGGATTCATAATACCATGCAGCTAATATTTTGCATTTGCAAGCATTTAAATAAATTACTTACTGAATCCACTGAAGCAACCAGTGATACTATGGCCATGATTATACAAGTCCTAAAATGGAAAATAGGGAAACCCCACTGCAAAGGGTAAGGAATTCTGAGCCATGCAGAAGTTAACAACGCGTTGGATACATCAGTCCTGCAATGTTTCATGGTATAAGCATGCTTTCTGCATGCATCAGTCAGAATGTTTGAACTTGGGATTTTGGGATTGCATCCTTTGTAGTTATATGCTCCCCCAGCTGTTAAAAACGACGCATATATCCAAGTTAATGTAACACTCAAGGGAACCTGCAAATATTCCAAAGTTTGTAGACACAAGTAGTTAGTATATGTTGGTACAAGAAGCGTAAATCGAATAAGGAACATGTTAATTCAAGATGCTTACTGCATAAATTCGAAATGAATGATGTCCAAAGATAGATATTCCTCGAAGATGCTTCAAATAAGAAATAGATGAAACGAAGATGAGTTTGAGAAAACAACTAAAACCATTTAATTGAAGGCCTAAAGGCCAAAGTTCATGGATTGTTTGTTAGAGACAAACACAGAAAGTCTTTGTAGTATGTAAAGAACTTTACAGCCATTACAAAGACTTTTCATACACCAGATTGTTCGATATCATTGCTTCTTGAAATACTGACCAGTGTGAATATTAGAACTAGTGCTAACTGTGGAATGCTAATTTCCATGCAAGTGCCAGCTTGCGGAAAGCCATAGCTGAAGAATGCTAAACCAACAGCTGCAACAGTTGGAGCCACTACAATTGGGTTGATGATCCTATAACAAGTCGTTAACAATTGGCACATTAGACTCAAGTCTTGATAGTTTTTGCAATCTGTTCGTTCATCAATATAAATTCAGATCACATGTGATTTGAGGACGCATATGGATAAACAACTGAATTACAGGAGAGGCATAGCTTACAAACTAGCAAAGTAAACTAAATAGAAATGAAAAGATGAAATTTATGTAGCCCTCGTGATGACATGAAAGATCACATGCAACTTGTTACCTGAGAAGAAGAGACATTAAACCACTAAGTCCCAGGATGCATTGGAATACTGAACCAACAATTATAGCTCCTTGGAGCTCCCTCATTATGTGCCTAAATTTCTGCAGTTAATAGCAGACATTAATACTGAAACTGGGAATAGTTACCAACCAGAAGAACAAAAATCAAAGCAAATAAGACTAGTGAACAACAATCCCATTCACCGGGTTGATCCAAAACAAAGGACTCCGATAGATCCAACAAAACAGAAAGAAGGAAAAAGGAAAGACGATTGTGGTGATTCATATAGTGATAACTTGAACATGGGTACTTGTAAGTTATAACTTGTACTAACATTTGTTTCGCAGGAAGTAATACACATAATGGATTTAGATTACTTCCTGAAAGGGCTTAAGGACCATAAATTGTCATTTTCTATGAACTAGGGAACTTACATGTTGTGTTAGATTTCGAAATTCTTCAGCATTTATGATAACCAATGCTGGTGCTAAATACACAAAGGAACTCCCTTGAACTAAAGGTAGTCTGGTGCCAAAGTAGGAATGCAGTATCGTTGTGACGCCCGAAAGAAACAGCATTGTAGAAATTACATTTGCAGTGTCGTTCTGCCATCAATGATGTAAGTGAATACATATGAATATGGAAAAGTATGATATCAGCTTTTCCTAGGATCATTACATAAAGGCATTTCTTACATCTGTTCCACCCATGGTTGGCACCATGATTATTGGGATTAATACTAGCGAGCCAACCAACGATAGGTAGTGCTGCAGGCCGTAATAGATAAGAGGTACTGCAGTTAAAGATAGATAAATCAAAAAATGTTTTAGCAAAATATAGAATCAGAATTTCACTAACTAAACTTGCTAATTGTATCACAGTAATAGTGACAGAAAATTAGCATTATAACTTAAGATGTGATGTGAGAAACAGAAAATTGAATTGAAACTAACCGAGACCCGGATTTTCTGTGATCCCGTACTTCAATCCAGATGGTCCCTGCCAACCTCTATCAGCAGGTTCCTCCCCCTCTGGAAAGAGATCCACCTTAACATCTTCAGCTACTCCTTCATCCTTCTTCTGTTCGGGAAGAGGAGCAACTGCAGAAACTCCATGGCTATTACTATCCCGATTCATATTCACCATCACTCCATTACCATCACCAATCCCTCTTAACCCAACTTTCTTATCGCCATGACCAGCCAAAGCCAAAGCAGGCTCATCATCCCTGTTTTTCCTCTTCTGGTTTTGACTCCACATTGTCCCATTCCACTCATCCTTTGACCTCAAACCTCTCTCATTCTCACTTCTGATGTCTCCATGCTTGGACACAAAAACCGGTTCAATCTCATTGTCCCTATTAGGCCTCGCCAACCCCAGCACCGGATCAATCTCTATCTTGGGAGAGGACCCTCCTTCTCTCTGATCATCAACAATCTTCACATCAAACCCAACACTATCAAACTTCTCACTGGCACTGGTCCCAGCTTCCCCCGAATAATCAGACACAAACCCGGTTCTCTTAGCCCACGACCTCAACTCTTTAGGATTGTGATCACTTTTTGGCACAAAGGGCTCAACTTTGGCCGCACCAACATCATGTTTCTTGCCAGTGCCACCCCCCATAGCCTTGCCCCTATCCAAGAACTCCGAACTCGACCCAGTTTCCATTGAACTGTTTTCTTTCAGAAAATGGGCACAGACACAATTCAAACAAGTTGGATTCGACCCAATATAGCACAGAGAACAAAGATGAAAGCTTTGCAACGTGAAGGAACAAAGCAGAGGCTTCACATCACAGCAAAGAGCCAAATTCCGGAGAGTGAGAGAGTAGAAGCAAAGAAACAGTATGTGGAGAAAAAAAGACAGGGAAAGAAAACCATCACAACAACGTGCTTTGGTGTAGCGATTAACGGTTAGTGTTGAAGGAAGGACATTGAACTGATTGACTCTGAGACATATCTTATCTTCACTTTAACTCATTGCAGCTCGCAAGTTGCTGTCAAAGGAAAGCGTGAATGTGAGTGTGTGACCTTAATTACATAAACGTCTCTCTGGCATGGCCTCTTGATGTTGACAAAGGACCTAGCCACCCAAGTTTGAACCTGAATTTTCAAATGAAAGGGTAACATAACATACCATAACACTCCTGCAAGTTCAACCTTCATTAATAGTTTTCTACTTCTTTTTCTCCATTATTCTTTAAGGAAATAATAATAACAAACGATCTCCAGTTTTCACTGCTTTTTTGTTGGAACATGTACCACATCTCCTTGTGAATCACTTTGCTTCAAATGGAAGTTTCTTACTCTTATTCTCCTCAGTATTTATTTCAAGGAGACTGGTTTGAAGTGGAGAAATTCAACTGTTTTGTGACATTATTACAATGATGATTATACGGTGGAAAACATAGAATTTAATTAGTAGGTCCCAATCCATTAGTGTTTTTTGGAAAGAGAGTTTGAAACTGTGGAAGCCAAGTTCAGTGTCACACTCAATTGGATCATACTAATCTTCTAGTCATATAGATTTGAATCATTCAAGATTTAACCGCCCTATCTCAAGAGGGGTTACATTTAGACTTTTGTTGAGATAACGTTGTCTCTTTCACTCTCTCTGTAAAGCCCTCGCCCTACCCAAAAATAGAATATTATGTAGTTTCTGAATACAATGTGCCACAACTTTATGCATCACCCAATCACATGTGAAATTTTAGATCTTTATATTTTACCAAGTTTCGTGGGGTAGGAAACAGGAACTGTAAGTTTTTCTTTTTCTCATCTCATGTGTTCTTGGTGTAAGGATGATATTGCTTAATTAAGAAACTAATGTTTGGATTAATTAAGAAAACTATATTATTTCGTTGGGATTGATGATGTGGAGTAAGTGGTGTTTGAACATGTTAAATGAAAAGTTATTCTGAGATCATTTGTTTTTGTTTAAGTTGTGGAAAAAATCATTGTTTGTAATAAAATAATAAAAGAAAATAAACGCAATTATTTGTGTGCATAATTTGTTTTAGCACGTAATTATTTCCAATAATACTAAATGTGTATCATTACTTGGAGTTATACAAAACCTATATATTCCAAGTGTGCTTAATCATGTTTGTTGCTATAGATTTAACCTTCTTATATTTAGGGTTATTAAGATCAGATAATAATATCATTTAAATTTTTAAATTAAATTATTTATAGTTTTAAATTTTGTATAATATAAAACTAATATTTATTATGTATATTGTGACCATTTTTACATGAAAAGTTGTTAACTACATCAACATTTATAGATATTCGCTACAAGTAAGCAACATATTTTTTATGTATTATATATCATTAGTTGTGGTATATTGATTCTAGGATTTATTAAGTATGATTAAGCTTTTAGTATTAATTGAAATGGAATGATTTATTATTACAGGGAGAAATACTTACAAACAAAAAAATAATATATTTTACATTAATTCTTAATAAAAATATGTAGAATGTGTAACATTCTACCACACATGGTAATATATGTATAATGTGTTACATTTCATATCAATTCTAATTAGAAATTACTCTAATATTACCTACGGACAAATTTCTTTAATAGAGGAGATATAATAAATATTATTTTTTATTATAATAAAAAAATATCTTAAATATTTTCCTTTTTTTAATGGATTGTTTTGTTGTATTGCATTGGTATAAGTTAAGTACTAATTTAATTAAAATTATAATATAGACAATTATGCATTTTTCACATTTAATTTAAAAATAAAAAGTAATTTATTGATGATTTGTTAATGAATATTATATTTTTCAAATTTGGCTCTAGTGCTTCTATAGTCAGTTTACGTAAATTTGACGAATTGACGAATGGAATGAAAATTTTCTCCGCTTTTCTAAGTCTTCAAACCGTAACGATTCTTCTTTACGCACCAAAAGTAACAAAGTCTACGTTCAATCATTCTCGTTTATCAAATGAAAGGGAAATTTTTAGAAAAAAGTTTGATGAACAGTTTGAAGGTATAATTGAAAAAAAAAATCGCAATTATTATTCAAATTTATTAATTTTTATGAAAATAATTCACATGTTCGTGCCCAACATAGATAAAAAAAAATGTTTAATTAGAATAACCCTATATCACAAACACTTAATCTAAATTTTATACATTTATTTATTTATTTATTATAGGTTATTTTTTAAGGATAGATCTAGTCTATTTTAAAGTTTGACTGACCTAAAACTATCAGACTTCCCTGATAACTTAAACTGTTATAATTTATATAAAGACGAATATTAATATAAAAAAGAAACAAATAAGTCATTATTAAAAAATAAACTGTAAATCAACTCATCTACAAAATAACTAAAAAGTGCATCACAAAGGACAGAAGTCCACAACATAAATGAACAAATACTTAAAAATATAAAAGAAAAAAATATAAAACTAGTTACACAACAAAATATGCCAAATGCAAAACAACAAAAGAGCATCAAATCTTAGGCCTGATGGGTCTATTAAGGTTTTTTTTATGATTTTTGCTCATATATTATTATTATTATTATTATTATTATTATTATTATTATTATTATTATTATTATTATTATTATTATTATTTATTAAACAGACCAATCTGATAATAAGGTTGTTTGTGATCTAATCCTAACCTTATTTTTTTCTTAAATACGCGTTTTAGAATATCTTAATCGGAGTCTCATATTCTATCTGAAATATTTCCACTCTTTAGAAGAGGCCATATGGTAGGATATTCACGTATTATATTTCATGAATTTGAAAAAGAGGAAAAGGATATTGAGATTTAATTACATTAATTTTTTAAATTTTATTATTTAACTAGTTTGATCCCAAAATTTAATTATAATCTAACAACAACGTCAACATGTGCGATCCATAGATAAAATGGAAGAGTCATTTTTTGAATATTAAAAATATATAATAATATTGATGTTGATTTCATATTGTTGAAAAAATATTTGAAATCCATTAAACTTTACCTAACAGAAAATTTAATTTATTATATTATTATTGAAGAATAAGATATCAATTAAATATAAATTTACTCATAAGAAAAAAAATTAAGTACACGTATTTTGAAATAAAACTATAAGATTGCATGTTAGTATGTTTTCTTAAAGACAAAAAGTTTCGGTAGCAAATTTAATTAATTACATAACAAAAGTCAGATGAAAATTACTTCTAACTTAAAAGAGCTCACAAATTATTTCATTGAAACCATTTTTTTAAGTTCTTATTTTATTATTCAATTAATTTTTAAAATTTTTAAAGTTAGTGAATGAATGAAATAGTAAAAATTTAAAAAGCATATATATAATCAAAAGATTAGATGTCGGTACATTTATATCCGATGTATAAATAGGTTACGTGTGAAATAAATATTTTTTAATATTTTGAAAGATAACTTATATTTGAAGTTAAAAAATATTCCATAGATATGCTTTATTAAAAGGACAAGTTTTATGCTTCAATCCTTATAAGAAATATTTTTAATCTCATTAAAATTTAAAATTGATGTTTTTATTCTTAATAAGATGAATTAATTTAATTTTTAATTTCTGATTTTATTTATTATCATTTTTCTAAAATTAAAATCATTATTTTTCCAATATTTATTTTAAAATAAATAAATGCCCACTGTTAACTTATAAGTTGTAACAGTAGATTATTTAAATTCAAATAATAAAGTTTAAATCAAATAAAGAATGAATTAAAAATAATCATAAATTGGTTTTAAAAAAATTATTTTTATTTATGATAAAACTTTATTTCTCAGAAACTATAAATTCTTTGTACTTTAAGTTTTTTACAATTAGATTAAACCTTTATGGGGAACCATGTTTTAATAAATTAAGATGAGTTTATCTAAATATTAATTTCGGTAAGTGCATCATTCTCTTAGAGTTAGTTTTTTTTTTTTTTTTTTTTTTTTTTCTTTTATGTGGAAATCTCATACTTTATATACTAGAATCAACTAAAAAATAGGTTTTCTTTATGATTTAAAAACGTGGAGATATTCATTTTATGTTTAAGTTTTAGAAGAATTATTGGAAATTTATGTTCTTTATAAGCTATAAGTTTTGATTTTAAAGATTCTCAACTACCAAACTTCCTTGAGATAAGAAAAGTCACTCAAATAAGGGTGTCTCCCTCAAATGACATGTGATTTCATTTACATCTTGTTATTAAACTGTAATATGTATTTTACCACATTTTTATTTAATATATACATATATAAATTTATTGTATGAGTGTGTATGCAATTAATGGAAATATGTGATGAGATAAATTAGACGAAAAAATATAAATACATGGAATGATATTCTAAATTTATTATTTATAATATTAATTAAATAAATTTATTAAGAAACTGAGATATCTTAATTTAAAAAATAGTTTGAATCACATAAATTAAGATATTATATTATAGGAAAAGAAGACGAAGAAAGTTATTGCGTATGAGTGTTGTTTTGCAAAGAACTATCATAATGTTACGAAGTTAAGATTAAATTACCATAATTGTTTTTAATAAATTAGATATGAGTCTAATGAAATATACTTAATGGAGTTCTTTAGAAAAGTATCAAATTATAATAAATTACCTGAATGACATGAAAGGTATAAATTATATTTAGTTTATGTTAACTTATCATTATAAATATAATGTAATATTTTTATTGTAATTATACTTGATAAAAAATATCTTATTAGTGAAAATTACATTCTTAAAGTTATGAGTTTTATATTATTCTTCTTTTATTTTGAAATACTTACTTATATTTTATAAATTGTTTATGTATATTTTATAATTTGATATTTTCAAAGTAGCATGAATAAACCATATATATTATGTTACGTTACAAACACCGATTGATTGAAATATAACTGTTTATTTGTATGGTGTGATTAAAATAGATTTTTTTTTTCGTATTAAGAAAAGTTATTTGCAAACCAAGTCAAACCTCATAATGACAACAACGTCAACTATTTAATCTCATTTTGTGAACTTTTTTTTAATTACAATCCGACCACCTTTTAAATAATGTCTATATTAATTCCATTTGTTAACTCTTTTTCTAAAATTACAATACAACTACCTTATTAAGTTTAAGATGTTTTCATTGGAAACATTCTCTTGTATATTTATTAAGATATCCGACAACATTTTTAGGTGAGAACGAGATTAATAATATTAATAAGTAAACTGTATCATAAGTTATAAGATTAACGCATAATATCTAATTATATATATTAAATATATATATATATATATATATATATATATATATCTTTATTAATATTATATTTAATTTTAGTTTATTACTTTGATTCTTCTTATTATTATTATTATATTATTATGCTTAATATTACTACTATTTATTAATACGATTAATAATAATAATAATAATAATATTACTATTATTAATAATATTATTACTATTAATAATAATAATAATAATAATATTATTATTATTAACTAATATAATTAAGAATATTAATATTACATTTAATATTATTATTTTTAATTATTATTATTATTATTATTATTAATATTATACTTATTAATATTGAGAAAAATAAAATAAAATTATAATAAAAATAAATATATTAATGTTGACGTAGTAGTTATAATTTGTGATTTAAAAATTCGTATTCAACTGGTCACGTCATTCAATCAAATTTTTAGCAATATGATAATATTTTTGTAATCGTTGTCTCCGTTATTATACTCTGATATTGAGTACCATGTAATAGTCATTTCCCAGTAGGTTTTATGGTCGGGGTCTAAGACTCAACGACTTGTTTGGTTTTATAGGATAGATAAGTATAAAATAAATAAGATATTGAGTAAATATTATTGATTTATATTTATAAACTATTTGATGTAGATTGAAATATTCTAAAAAACATTTAAAATAAAAATATAATTGATTACTTAATATTTATTATTTAATTAGTTATAACTATGATTTTAATTATATAATATATAGACAGATTTTATATTTAATTAAATATAATTTTAATTATATTAATTATTTGATTTTATATTATTATAATATGATATATCGCTCTATATGTTTAATAGCGTAGATACGTTAATATAATAAGTAATTGATTAATAAATATTATTTATAAATAAGTTAAACATTTTGTTCATGGATTAATATACGAATTTATTTAAAGAAAGATAATATTTTTATTTAAAAACAAAAACAAAAATGCACTGACATCATTTAACTAACATTGTCAAACTGCTTTTAAAATAAAGACTATAGTGCCAATGGCTATTAGTTGGTGAAATTTGATGTGTACATAAACTGTTTTTTGGAGCGTGACATAGTTGGTAGTTGGTCTGCCGACTGAAGTGTGACAGGCTTTGAAATATGTAGAGAGAGGGCTTTGCAACCACACTATATACCTTGTAGTATCCCATTCGAGTAAAATTGTCTTCTGTGAAGAAATATTCGTGGTCGGTATTATTTATAATATTAAAACATATTTTTCTTTTTAACTAAATATCTTTTGTGTGCATAATATTTTACTATTTTATCTTATTAACTAAATAATATTTTAAATTCAAATAATTATCTTAATAAAAAAATTTCTGCACAATAAAAAATTACATTCAAATAAAATCATAAAAATGATACATTTTTATAATTATTTTTCATAAAAATTTCTTTATAATTTAATGATATATTTTTATTTCAATAATTATAATAATTCTGTTTTTGTCAAAAGAAAAAATGGACACACATAAATGTGTTTCCACTATAAAAGAGGGCATTTATTCCTCCACTGGATATATTTGGTCCTCCTTTCCATAAATATAAAAGTTTCCATTTTATACTTTCTACATTACATAAATATAAAAGTTTTCAATTTTAAAACTTATTTTGATTTTCAGATTATATAATTAAAATTGTTTTTTATTTATAAATTACACAATTCAAAAGTTATTTTTTTTAATAGTATAAAAATAAAATAAAAATTTACATATTTATAGAATTACAGAGGTGAAGGAAGAAATTGTCCATAAAAGATATGAAAACAAGGCTTCTCCATTCCTGGTTCATCTACCACTAGTTCCAATTAGAGGTACCAATGCTCCATTCGACTTATTTAATTAAAATTTTCAATCTTAAAACTTATTTAAGTCACCCATTTAATATTAATAAAAAAAATACTATTTGAGTAGCAAAACCAATGGTTTTACTTATTCAATATTAAAAGAAGAGTAGCAGTTTAAGCAGTCAGCATTCAACAACCCATTCAAGAATCTTGCCTGGAACAACACGGTTTCACAAACATGGTCTCTTCCAACACTGTGGAGCTCCTGAGAGAGGAGATCCCCGTCGAACAACAACCTCTCACGTTGTCGGCAAACATCAAAACCGGCCTCGTACTCGTCGACATCGTCAATGGCTTCTGCACCGTTGGCGCTGGCAATTTGGTAAATATATATATATATATATATATA
>Ga0209489_107596_pt1 | contig 15919 bp, 7 predicted proteins | sample SiratrowhiteBW_FD_187527 | JGI IMG/M metagenome (GOLD analysis project Ga0209489, IMG submission 187527) | Root nodule microbial communities of legume samples collected from California, USA - Siratro white BW (SPAdes) (version 2) | ecosystem: Host-associated > Plants > Roots > Nodule | place: USA... | reverse complement strand
ACTATAAACATCAAAAGGTATTTGAAGAGTAAAAACATAGTTTAGTATTATACAATCACAATTGTTTTTCTCTACAATATTGATCATTTATCAACCAATAAAAGATATATATATATATATATATATGTATATATATATATATTCACTCCCTAACTTTGGCGATTATCAACAGGTATGGGATAGCCCCAAAATTGACCTATAAATATTCTAGTCTACGACACTATTCTGAATTATTCATATATTCACCTACTTGGTAAATATTTCCTTATACCTTACCACTATACCTTACTATGATCTCTCTCTTTCATCATGTAGTGTACCAAACTGATACTTTCCTAAATAAGACACTCAACACATTAATTTGGTCTCAACTCATTGTAGTGTAATCTAGGATTCTTTCTCAATAGACATACTCTTGACACTTTTAAGAATCACATCACGTAATAATTAGTAAGATGTCATGTTTATCTTAATTAATAATTAATAATATATACACATCATTCAAATAGATCTAATCAGTATAAAAATAATAATAGAACATATAGGTAAATTTCTTTTACCCAATTTCATTAAAAAATATTTACTTTTAATTTATTTGTATTATTATTTTATAAGTATTTCTTCTAATTATAAAAAGATGATATATTAAATAATACCAAATAAAATAAAATAGGAATCAAAATAAGAACATTAAACAAATAATTAGATATGAGTTAGTATATCACAAGCACATAAAATAACAAAAAAATAAATTAATAAAAAAGACCATTGTCTAATAATAAATAACTTAAATAATATCATCATAAATTTAAGAAAGAAGACCAATGCATAACTAAAAAAAAATTAAATGGCATAATTATGAGTTTAATAAAGATGATAAGTACATAACTTGAGATAAATTAAACCATAATTATAGATTTAATAAAGATGATCTAACGCATAACTAGAAATAAATTAAATGACATGAGTATAAATTAACCAACAGGATAACTGCTGAAGATTAAATAACATAATTATAAATAAATAAATAAATAGAATTTATGTATAGTTTAAAATAAATTAAATGAAATAAATAAATAAAATTAAGAAAATTAAACCAAAATGTAAAGAAACAAATAAAAGTAACTAGAAATAAATTAAATGACATAAATAAATAAGTAGAATTAATGTATAATTAAAGATAAATTAAATAATATAAATATAAATAACAAATAGAATCATAGCCTAATTAGAGATTAAATGAAATACTAAAAATAACAAAAATAAAGAAAAATAAATAATATATACTTGAAATAAAATAAAAAGTTAGTAAAATAAATATAAATGTATTAAGATTAATATAAAAATAACTTAATATTACTCTCCTATTATTTTTTTATTTAAGTGACACACTAAAAATAGAATAAAATGTTTTTATAAGGTTAAAATTATTATAATTATTTGTTCTAAATTATCTATTTCTCTTTTTCTTTATCTTTCTTTTTCTTTGTTCTAAATTTTAAAGTTGTGATTACTTTTATTTAATAAAGAAATTATCCTTATCTCTTCATTTTTTTTTTGTTTCTTACTTTAGAAATTTAATTTAAATATTTTTTATAATTAATATATTTATTAATAATTAATTCATACTTTTTAATTAATTATTTTTTATTTGTTTTTTATGATTATTTTTATTTTACTTGACCACGATATTTAAAAAAGAAATACTTAATTTGATTTCTAGTATATTAACTTTATTTATATCACCATAATCACGTGTAAATAACAGGTATAGTGCTAGATTACAGACAACTTTTCAGAATCGTATGAAGTAAAGTCCTTTGATTATTTACGTAAGTTGTTAATTAACTAAGATTTTGTAAGTATGATGACAAACATGGTTAAAGAATATATATATAATATTCTTTATTATTTATGTTGTACGTATCGGTGTAAATTTTTATTTTTATATTTTTGAGTATTTTTACGTAGAACCTTTTTTTAGTTTGATCCGCATAACTTACAGTTTAAATGATTTAATATGTGGATATATATCAAACTATTAATATCTACGATTCGTGTAAATAATATAAATTTGTATATTTATAGTCTCAATCAAATATTTAATATATTTTAATTTTTTATTTTTTATTTATAATATATTATCGTAAATGAAGTGGACAAATATTCAAATAAGAAAAAATGAAAAAAAAAACTACATCACGAGTAAAATTAAGTACTATTAATACACAAAATATTTTCTTATATTTTGTTAAATAATTTGATGTTCAAGGTACTTTTTATTTAAATTTAAACTTTCTTATTTGGATGTTGGTTGAAGTTAAACTTTATTTTTTGAATAGTTGAATATATATATAGTAATTATATTTTAATTGGTAAAAAGCTTTGTGTTTTGTGGTTTGCAAGTCTATCCTTGTACACAAACTTTGCACTTTTAAGAGAAATGACGTTAGTTTAAAATATGAACTACTTAGACAAATTATTTTAGTGTGAATTTTTGGAGGTAAATGAGCCGACTAACTCGTGTATCTACCTCTATAAACTATTTCTAAGAACATTTTAATATGAATTGTTTACAATGTGTTTATAAATAAAATTATTATTTTAATATGGATATCACACATGAATTATTAACAATAAAAAGTTAATAAAAGTTGATGGGAGTGAGGAACCAATAAAATTCACTTTTATCAGAACAATATTTATCATAATAATATGGAAACATTCAGAATGCAATCAATCAATCCAAACTAAACCAATATGCAGTCGAAAACAGAAGAATAAATTAACACCAATAATTAACGTGGTAAAAAACTCAATAAATATTGAAAAAACCTACAGGACGGTAAATACTCTACAAATACCAAAACAAAGGTACAATGAGTCTCACAAAATTAATCAGAGAGCATATCAGTACAACTCTTCCTAATCCTCAAAACGCTCACCAACAATGTCGTAAAAATATCAACAAATTGAAATTAATAAGGAAAAGTTCAAGAATCTCGTCACCAGAAAAATAGACAACGTTCACGAATTTTCTGGAAACAAACTATAACTCCGATCTCAAATCCGACCGTCCAAAACAACGAATTGTGAGTGATAAAACTCCAGTATAAATTTCAGAGCAATTGGAGAAGATTCCAGCGTTGCATTTTCGAAACAATCAAGACTGAGGGTAACAGGAACGTCCTGCGGACAACAGCTCTTCTTCACAAAATTCCTGACACTTCTACAGACCTCCAGTAGACAATCACACTGTCCAAATTGAAGAAATATGAGTGAGGAATATTCAATAAAAATTGTAGCTCGATCAAACAAGGTTTTACCATTTGATCTTCAAAGCAACCAACACAGGTTGCTATAGGAAGTAGTTGCGAATTATCTCTCTCTCTTTTCTTCAAAGTGGTTGCTCACACACTTCTCCACACACCAATGCTCTCACGATTGCACACACTTAGGGTTAGCCTTTTACCCTAATTATAATGATGCATTATATTGGGTCTGTCATGTGTTATAGACACACCAAAACATAATGGGTTTGGGTCTCACAAGGAGAAAAACAACCCAACAAATATATTGTTAGGTATCCAAGTGTGAGTCTAAGTTCCACATTGAGTATGAATGAGAAAGTTGAGCAATATATAAAAAAGAAGACCCACATACCTAATGCCTTAAGGTTTTGGGTTGAAGGTGGTGTCCCCTTATGTGTTTGACTCTTGTTCTCATTTTTGTGAGATCTACCCATTTTTGCTCCCTCGAATTACCTAACAGAAAGTGTACCAATGTGAAGTCTCACTTAAGAGAGATAACGGTGTCATTCCCTTATGTGTTTGGCTCTTGTTCTCATTCTTGAGAGTCTCTAATTTTGCTCCTTCCAATTACCCAACAATAAATTAAGTAACTTTCTTTAATTTTAAATAACTTATATATACCTATATTAAAATAATATTTTGATTAATAAACAAATCTAGTAAGAAAACTACTGCAAAAGTTGTTACGATAGTAAGGGCATTTATTACTTTAATAACTTATTTTTTATTTTTTTTACTGAAAGTTGTATGTATGACCATAACTTTGTATTTTTACTAAAACGTTATTTACTAATTTATTTATTTATGGTTTTAGAATGTCAAAACATTATACACTATAAGTTTACGAGAGAAAAGTATTGTGATGGGGCAAAATAGGGTGTAATTTTTTTTTTATTTGTATTGTTTTTCTCCTAAAGCAAAAATAGGAAGACAGGAAGTTGTAGAGGAAGCCTATTACAAGAGATAAAGGGAAAATATTGAATTTGTTTTGTGGTTGGCTTGGGCAGTGACAATGTGATGTGTTTAATTTGAGCATTTAAGTCATTGCATTATTTAAGTTGGATTCGAGAATCAACTTATCTCTTTACTTACTAGCCTGATATCCCTTTTCTTTTGCAGGAGTAGCCGGAGACGAATACCTGAAAAAAGGAAAAATGTTGGAAAAATGTAAAAGATGAAAATATTATTGAAATAGGCACGCACTGACCCAACAATGTATGTAGCCGGCAATGGATGATTGAACAAAAAATAATAATCAGAACCATGCGTGGATGGAAAAACTAAAGTATAACGTTTCGAAATATCCATAGATATTAAGTTATTTTAAGAATCGACAATGGATTATTATAATGATTGAGGTTAAAGTTATTTTTTATTGAGATAAATTTGTCAAAAAATTATTGGAAAATAATTAATATTATCTGGAATAAAAGAAAATGTTTTTATATAATAAAACAATGAAAACATGTTGAAAAAAAATCATAAGTTATAAAATTGCAAATTCAAAACGGTTTATTTTAAAAATATAAATTTCAGTCAAATTCCCAAATATTTAGGTTTTAATATAAATATTAAAAAAAACAGCTGAAAAGTATATTTTTAGGCTGTCCCAACCATGCTATAAATATATAATAATGGATTATCATGTGATATTTTACAATATCATAAGATTTTTACATAATAAAAGTAAAATGAAAAAGTTTAATTACGCTGAATATAAACAAATTTGACATAAATTGGTTACAAAAAAATTGCATTGGAAGTTATTTATTTATATACATGAAATAAACTTAGCGGTAATCAAATAATGAAAATTATGTAAGAGGTTTTTATGCTTAAATTTAATTATGTAAAATGGTGTTATGTGGGAAGTTTTGTTGAATATTTTGTTGTTAATTTGTGAGTGGGGAGTCATTGAATCACACCCACTCACGATTCTCCTTATGTTGCTACTTTTTTATTCAGAGTTCTCTCAAACACGCCGAAGCAGTTGACCCGAGCGAACCCATACCTTACAAAAAAAACTTAACTATCCCACTTTCATAAACGCCAACTTTGATGGAACGTGTATCTTATAAATCCCCTGTAATTAGACTACATACATTTGAATTTAAATCTTACCCTGCTTATACGCCGAGAATATCGAATTATGACTATATACATAAACTAAGTGTGGGAAAACACTTTCTTTATTAGGTCAAATGATACCATTTTTGAATCTCTCTACTCTACCCTCCCCGTCTCTATTTTGTTGGAATAACTTTTTTTTTATTCACCAAAAAGAATGTTTCAAAGTCGCTTGACTAAGTGCACGTGTTAAGCATAAACGTTATCTTTTTCTATAAATTAATATTCTGACTTTTTCTTTCATTTTTTAATTTGTTTTTTTAACAGCCTGGCCTTTCTTTCACTTTCCAGTTAAGTTGTTAACATAAATCAATATATTAACAATTAATATTTATACAGAGAGAAAACTTATTTAACATTTTTTTTCTCTCTTCTCTCTGCTTCAACACTTACTCAACTTAACCAAATCTCATATTTCACTCTTTTATCTTAAAATGGATTATTTTTCAAAATATTAATTTAAAAAATAATAAAATAATTAGTTCTCTTGAAAATATTTTGAACTGTATTTTGATTTTATATATATATATATATATATATATATATATATATATATTATACTACCATTTGACTATAGAAGAGAGAGTCAGTGAACAGAAGCATGCATATGATATTAATAAAAAAAAATGAAATAATCAAATAATGGCACCAAGAAACTAAAGGTGACCTAGACGGTAAAACACAAAATGAACAAGAGACAATGCATTGATTTAATTTTTTTTAAAAGTGATATATGAAAAGGCACGAACGCTACACGTCGCAATCATTACAAATATTATTCTTTCGTTCTTCTAAAACTGACCTTACTGCCAGCACTGTAGATATTGACCGAATATATGTCATTTTATTTATTGAGGACCGAGAAAAACCACAAAATGTTAAATTAATAACAGTAATTAATAAAAAAAAATGAAAACCTATGGTGAAGATGGAAGTGCGAGGAAGAAGGGTGTCTTAGTTGAAAAGATTGAAAATTTGATCCTAAAAATAATAAACAAAAAAGAGAAAGAACTATAGTTTCACACTGACAGTAGGAAAGAAAAGAAGAAAAAAACACAAAGGAGTAGGAGGGGGGAAAGGTGGAATTGAGAAAAAGAGAAGTGGAAATCATGGAGAGGCATTTTCGGATCGATCGAAGTGGAGGAGTTGACCACTACATTTTGGGCAGTCTTCAACCTGCTTGGGCACCATGAAATACATGAGACAGCCTTTGCACCCAGCCACCACCAAAACATTCTGTTTCTCTATCGAACCCTGATAGTTGTCTTTGGATGAAGAAGGGCATGACTCGGATGAAGACTCTTCGCTGTCGTACCAGCTCTCTTCTTCTTCGGATTCACAATCCCTACTAACACTATACTCTGCCACTTCTGCTCTTCTTGGATCCTCCTTTGCTTTCATTCCATTCCTCCAGTTGATGTAATAAATTTCCCCCGTCTGTTCCATATATATATGTCAACTCATCAATTACACATTCACAACCTTCTTTTCACTAAATAACAAACCCAATGAATCACGGAAACACAAAAGGATCAGAATTACAAATAACTAATATTAAAGGAAAATCATACTTTTTCCCCTGGTCCTTCTCTTCTGCAAGACTAGCTAACGACTAGAGAACATGTATTTTACACACACACACACCTTACACCTTGTATACGTATTCACAAATTAAATTCCCCAATAACAGAAAAGAAGCAATAAATGCTATATATGACTTGAGGATGGTCTAACTCGGAAAAGTTACATCTTGCTTCCCTAATACAGAAAAAAAAAAAAAAAAGGAAATCTTTTTCTAGGGTTTTAGGGTGAGCATGTGCAAAAGTGTTGTCATGGAAAGAGAAGAGGGAGAGGCAAGATCCAGTTTCATGCAGTATAGGTGGTATGATTTGTTAGAAGAGAAGAGAAAAATAATAATAAACGGGGAGGAGGGGAAAAAGAGAAAAAGGGAAGGGAGGATTGAACCTTTAAATCTAGGCATTGTTCCCAGTGATAAGGGAGTGAGATGTGAGAGTTGAGCTCTAAGGTGGTGTCGGAGTTAGAGATATGATTATTATCCGGGTCCGGGACATCATCTGAGGTGGATGAGATTCCTAAGCCTGGTGCTACTGCTGCATCTGCGTCTGAACCCTCTTCCCTGCTGCTCTGGTGGTTATCGTTGCTTAAAGAACAGTTTTGAAGAGACCTCTCTAAGGAAGCAGTGATCGCCTCCATATTTTTAGATTGGAGCTGTCATTGTTGCCAACAACAATTAATGGAAACCACAAGACAATTAATTTGTTTTCTGATCGGATAAGATGCGCCGTTATTACCTGCGACTGTGAAGCTCGCCAGCCAGCCAGCCAGCCAGCAAAATCAAATGAACACCTAGCTAGCTGCACCAAAACTAGTTGTACTGAACAACGCACATACCCCCCGCAGAGAGATTTTGGAAGCAATACAAATGAGAACTAACTGGCTACTCAAGGAGGCTTGAGATATTGACAATCTTGTTCATTTAAGGCTACAAAATACATACATCTCATACGCTCTCCCTGTGCGCGTGTCCGACGCTCCTCTTCACCATGTGGGGTAGCAGCTGTCAGCTCCAGGGAACCACTGTGGGTTGCATTTTGTCTCGCTTCGCTGCTTTCGCTGCAAACTTCACGCGCTTTTCCACCATCCTTCATTCACCTCACTAACTCAATTAAACTACCATAACATTACATTTTTATTTTTTTTATTTTTTTATCCACAACTCAACCCTGGGAGATTTAAGGGGATTGGGAATCATTGAGATTATCCAACAACTGAACATGATAATAATAAAATAAAATAAAGTGGAAGTAGAATCGTGGTTACCCAAAAGAATGCCGGGACTTTCTTCACACCGTTTATAGTATTTTGCTAATTGTTTCTTCAACAAAACATATACTAACTTAAATATATTTTAATCCTAGAATCTTTTCCTAGTTTTCATTTTATTTATTTAATTTATGTATTTGAACAAAAATAAAAATATTTCATAAAACTATTTTTAGATATCTTTTTCTTATATCCCAAAGTATAATCAAACTCATTTTCTTAATAAAATATAGGCATTCTACACAAATCATTGATATATATTACACTTCTTACATATATATAATCCCACAACTCGCTTAAACCCCATCAAGGAAACACATATAATGGAATACTGTATGTTTTTTTTTACAGGGAAAGAATACTTTCAGTTGTGTGACATATTAAACATGTTTTAATATTTTGTACTTTTTTATTAATTAGATGAAAAAAGTAAAAAACAATATTGTCTTTTAAGTTTTATCTTTAATCTTTATTATACATGTATAATGTTTAAAATTTTAATAGAAAAAAAAAGAACAATTTTAAACAGACAGTGTGAGATTTCCTAGCAGTTTAGATATATCTGCGAAATCAGGCAAACATACCAGAATACACAGTCACTAAGATGAGTTATAGAGTTTGTGTTAAATTCTAGTTTAAAATTAATTGGCATTAAACAAAGTTGTCAAACAAAAATATAAACCGTATTCCAAAATGTAAGGAATACAATGTAGGACTTCCAAAATTGAGTAAAATTGTAAAATATAGATTAAAATACACGCGGTGAATTTAAACTGAAATAATAGTTAGATTGTATGATTTTTAGTTATGGCATTGTTTCTTAGAAAATAGAGAAATAAATAAGAAATGGAAGGAATTGAGGTGAAAAGAAAGAGAAAGAGAAAGAGAATTTTGGGGGTGTGAGAATAAGAAAGTGGAAGAGTGGGACGCACAGAAACGGACAGGAGCATGGCCGAATGTCTCGGGGCTGCTGCTGTTGTGGCTGGTGGCAACTAATAGGTAAACTTGAGAAACACAGACCAGAACAAGAATTGGAGAGTGAGTGAGAGGGGGGAAATAAAAAAAATATTTGATAAAGTAATTTGAATGGAAAGCGGTAGATTTAAGAAAACCATTTGTAGTGTTGAAAGGAAAAGAAGGGAATAAAAATGGAGCCGTTGGATTGATTAGTCACAAAATGCTAATGCACATCCGTCTGCACTTATTCTGTTTGTGGAATCTGTTCTGAACTCTTGCGGGTCATCTGACAACAAAGCCTTTGTAATGCCCCCACTCACTCTTATTTCTCTCTCATACCATTCCCTTCTCCTTCTCTTTCTCACTTACTACTATCAAGATGCAAAAGACTCTTTTTATGACTTTCAAGGTTATGCCTTGATTACACAATTTATAGGTGTAGATTTCTGTTATGACCTAAGTTTTGGAAAGATTATGGTGACTTTATTTGACTTCTATCATTGAGGTATGTTTTCTTGCATTTAGGGTTTAGGGGTTGTATTTTTTGGCTTTAGTGTTCATAATTCTATGTCATGCAAATCCATAAAATGTGATGTGACCATGAATGAAGACAAAACAATTCAAGGAGAGGGTGAGATTTCGAAAAAAGGAGAAACTTCTCCATGAGTCCTTACAATAAATATGACAAAGAGAAGAAGGAAAAAGAAGTAAAAATAATTAAAAAAATTAGTTTACAAGTAAAAGACTTAAATAACTTGATGAATAGATTAGAAAACATAATATTTTTTTTTAATATTTTAAAAGTTTATAGAATATTCTAATAGTTTCTAAAAAATTATAACTCGGAAGAAGTAAGAAGATACATAAATTAACTTAATTGTCTCATTATTGAGAAAAATAAAAAATATCATGTACTTAATTACTTGATAAGTAAGAGGTTATAACTTACATATGCCACAATCAATCATGGCTTAAAGAAGGTATTAATTTGTTTTGCTTTTTTTAAAAAGATATTTTGTAAACCGTCTTTAATTTGTAAATAGAAAGGTTTTCTCTCATGTACTCTACATATTTAAATTGAATGAAATTAGTGAGTTTGTGAATGTGAAAAATAGGAAAAATTCAAGGTTTTCATGTCTTATGTATTAGTTTGAGAAAGGAGTTTTTATGATCACGATTTGGATTTGAAATGATTTATCAAGAAACGGAATTTAAGTCTAACTCAATCTTATAAAACTTAATTTTAAAGTGATGTTTGTATTCACAATATAAATTATTGAAAGTCTTATCTCTAATTGATGTGGGATCTCCAACATGATTTTAGCCTCATGACTTTCGTTGTGCATATAATCATTTGAGTGATGAATTTTAGATTTGGTGCTTAAGCTAGATTTTTATCAAGTTTTGCCTCTCTCATAAAATATATTTAGAAATAAAATACGACAACAATAATAATATGAAAAATTATATTTATTTTAAAATTACAATTAATTCATTCAATATGAATAAGTATCATAATATTTTAGTAATTAAATTTATTTAAAATTAACATTTTTTATTTTTAATAATAATTTTAAGAATTGTTTTTATTTAAATACTCTTCGTGGATACGTGTACTAAGAGTGATCTAATTACACAAATAATTTTTTTTTGTTAAAGTTACATCATTTAATATATTTTTTTTTCAAAAATCACTATTTTTAAATTGAAAGTTTTCTTTTAAAGTATATTTTATATATACAAAATTTTATATCGGTTTAAATTATTTAATAACTCGTTTATATTGATAAAAATAAAACATAAATATATTTTTAATATACTAAACTATAAATTATCTATCACCTTTTTATTAGTTTTAACAAAATTTAAGATAGATAATTATAATTATATCAAATTATAATTTAACAGTTAAATAGATAAAATACACATTTTTTATATAGAATTATAGATAATATATCATTTAATAAAAATTATATATATACTACTCGATATTAGAGTTTTAGAGTTTATTAAAAACGTATATTTCACCAAATAGAATTCTAGTATTTATAGACCATTGTATGCACCATTCACAATGGGTCTTGATCTGTATGCACTATCCATAGTAGTCTTAGATTATCATAGTCTTGTAAGTTAATTTTGGAAGCACATATGAATTTAAGATGATTGCTTATTATTAATCATGGTTAAGCTTGTTTAATCATTTCTAGTTACATAACAAGTACTCTGTGTAGTATCCTAATATCATCTCGACCTAGGACATCTTAGTCATCTTGGCCTAGGACATCTCAATCATGTACACACTTCTCAGTCACGGTGACTAGAAGTGACTTTCTCTAATAAGTTCTAGAGAATATATAATACAAAATGGTAGTGCTTATCAACTAATAATCTTAAACTGACTTTGCATAAGATGATTATTTTAACTTATAGTACATAAACTAATCATAAAATATCAGTGATCAATATTTTAATATACTCGTAAATCAATTAATTATGTTTAGTTTTGTAAACAATTAACATCACTAAGTTTATTCTCTAAAATAAATAAGGTTTTTTAAAAGATAAAATTTTGTTTTGTTTAATAGTAATTTATAGCTTTTAAAAATAATGTTTTTCAATACAAGAATCAACTTGATTAGTTATGAAAAATCTGTGTCAAGCAAAATTAGGACAATAATAGATTGACTTAGTTAAATGATATTAAATGAGTTTTAGTTTTTTACATTATGAATTTTGAAGGTTTATATTGATTCAACTTATGATAAATAAGAATTAGATTTATTATAGTATATTCTAAATTGATGTTAAGAACTGGAAAAAAAGTTATAAAAATTAATTTGTGTCGATATTATACATGCTTTTATAGACATTATAATTTTTTAAAATTTAACTAAGAATAATACGGTAAAAATAAATATAAAAAATAATATAAATATTTAGGATAAAGATGTATGTTAGTTTATTTGACACTAATTAAATATATTATTTTGCATAAGAAGAATGCTATCTAGAAAAGAAGAAGCAATTTCTTGGTATTTTCCTCTTCTATGCTATCTATGAGAATTTGTGTTGCGCTGAATTTTCATTTGACGGGAATAGGTGGTAGAAGAGTTGAACGGGATTAAGTTACGAGAAGAATAATCTACGACTCTAGGTAGTATAATAATATAAATGACCGGTGTTTATTTTATATAATTAAAATGTATATTAAATAAATATTTTTAAATATATAAATATATTATGTTAAAATTTTTAAATAAATAGTATTTAAATATAAAAATTGTATTTTATATCTGTGATAAATAACTATACCACAACATAAGGTTATTTTTTCACAATGTATTATAATGTTAGTTATTCTTTAACTTTTAGCTGTGGTTTTTATCATTCTAATTTTCCCAATCTTAGTTTCCATGTTTTTAAAAATTCATAATTTTAATTTAACGTTTAATCTTACATACATTTAACTGTTTTAATTTTTTAACTAATTATATTGATTTTATAATAAATTAAGTAAATATGTTGATTTTAAGATTTATTTGGATAAAATAAAAATATAAGTAAAATAAAATTAAAGATTTGATCAAAATTAAAACTTTCTTCAAATTGTGAAAACTTAAAGTACGAAAGAAAATCAAAATAATAAATCAGGGGAATTAAAAATAATCGCTAACTTAATTTTAATGATTGATGATTTTGAAGATATTAAATTTAATATAAATTAAAGATAAAAAAACCAATTTTCTAAAAGATTAAAAAAAAGACTAAAAACGCTTGAGTTATCGTTGAATATAGTTACGCTATTTGAATTTGAATATATAATAGATAATATTTGTCCTTTTGGCGTGCCGGGCAGACATTTGGTTTAGGAAGAGGTAAAAGTCGGTTGGAATAATCGCCTTATTAATTTTATTCATTTATCCATATTAATTACGATATAAAGAAAATATACATTTCCATAACAGTTTTGGTATATGTTTTTACTCTTAGCTCATTTGGGCAGATTTCTTATTAGGGCTGAGGTAGGAGAAGAAGATGGAGAAAAAGGATGAAGTGGTGGTTGGTGTGCCGGTGTATTACGGTGGGGAAAACGAATACCAGAGGGGGGTGATCCCTCCTAACGCGGTGGTGGGAGATCCCAAGGGCATCCCCATCCAACAGACCATTTACAGGGACACTCCTGCTCCGTTCAACTGTCCTTACTGTGGTACCACCGCTCTCACTACCGTCAGGTATGCTATTCTCTTCAATTTCCAATCAAATCAAATCAATTATCTATTATCCCATCAAATTAGAATGTCACAAAACGATGGATTAGGATCTTATTAGTTAGGCTTAGGGTGGTGTTGGGTACGCATCCAATCCCCTTCAAATATTTGTTTTTCACTTCCAGATTTAAGGTTTAAACCTTACTCCACATTCACTTCGCTACCAATTGCTTAATATGGGATTAAGAATTTTTTACGTACAGATCGAAGCCCAGTTTGGGTGCATTTGTTGGATGCTTGATGCCTATGATGCTTGGAGTTTGCTTTCTTTGCCCCTCAATGGACTGCCTTTGGCATAAATATCACTATTGTCCTGACTGTCAAGAAAAGGTACCATCCTCTAATGGACTCTCTGTCTCTGCCCTTAATATCTTTGCTACTCAATGGCTTTATCGGTAATGTTCATCTGTAGGTTGCTGACTTTGAGAAATCAGATCCCTGTGCTGTCATGGATCCTCCACACTGGACTCAGCAGAGCTTTGCATTGTCTGGGTAGGATCATAATTCTTCTCCAGTTTCATCCAAAATTGAATTATCTACTTGTACATCTTTTGTTGCACAGCTATGTAAACTCATGTTTTCTTAATATTATACTTCAAGGACAATTGCTGGCATCATCATCTGCATACTTTCTTTTTTCCAATTTACTTATAATAAAGCTGGCTATGTTCTGTAACAATCCAAGTGCTCTTCTTTTGTATACCTAAAAGCAATTTATATTGAGTAACTACCATCCTGAAATACCAGGCTATAAAATATTCCATTTGTTCATTTAATACAGTTATACACCAACAAAATAGCTCAAAGTTGTATGATTTTTTAAAAATTATCATGAAGAAAAAAAAAACCAAACTTTTTTCTTCAAAAACTACTTGTCCGCTATAATAGACAACTTTTATTTCACAGCCCTTTCTTTCAAATATTGTTCTAAATACTTCTGTTTTTGCAATAGTATAATGAAACATACACAACTGCTATGTATGCCCCCATTTCAAGAAGCAATTATATCATTTCCTTTTGTTATTATGGAAAACTTAAGCTGTCAAGTCCTTGGACCATAAGTTCTGTAATACAAATTTTATAAATGTTTTAACAAATTTATTTCCAAAAAACAAATACTTTTTTAATTGTATATTTTATAATGTATTTAAATATAAACATATATTTCAAAATGCATAATCTAAAATATCTTAACGTTGTCCAGTTCAAAATATATTTTCAGATCCAAAAATACAATTACTTCTCAAGTCCAATCACATCTCATCTTCTCAAGTGCAATTGCATTTCAGTTAGAATAATTTGGAGATATGTAAATAAATAAAACCGTTTGTAAAATTATATATAGTGGGAGATCCCGTAAATTGTAAACATGTAATATCCATCAAAATGTAAGATACCGATTACTGATAGTTTTTTATTGTTATTTTTTTTTCAATAAAAATGTTATCAATTTTATCCTTTTAGTTTAATTTCTACACATTGTGCAAAAGATTTTACTGCTAACCAATAAAAATTTAGCTTAAGTATGACTTAAAATAGCTTTAAAATATGGAATGACCAATAGAATTTAAAAGCTTTTCAAACATTCTGAAGTACTGAGCTGAAACACTATGTGAGGAAACTGTTGGGATTCTTGTCATTTTTAAAAATCTTTTAATATTCTAAGCTTTTTAAACACCTATTTTAAACTTTTTAGCATATGAAAATTTTTAATATTCTAAAAATCTTGGATTTTTAAAATTTTTAGGAGCAAGGAAAGGAACTGGAAAAATTGGAGGTTAGAGGAAAACTGAATTTTGGATGAAGAATTAAAGATAATAGGTGCTGTTGGGAATTGCTTGGAATGTGAGAAGGTAAAAATGAAATTTTTTGAAGTGAACCAGTGCACTTGGACAGCCAGTGGTCAAATTTAATTAGTTTAGTTAAGTTGCTTTAATTTGTATATAAAAACCCAAACTTTCTTTTCTCTGGTTACTTTTACTTTCATTTGTTTTTTTGAAAATTTCTTCATGCTTCCTGGTTGTGAGTCTCCAATTTCACCAATAGTTCTCGCTATTTCTGTTGAGGAGAATTTCGGTTTAAGAGTTTTCGATGTTCGTCAATGTTTCTTTAATATTTTTTTTTTTTTTTTTTTTTTTTTTTTTTGATTTGTGTGTTTCCCGTCTAGATTCTTGTCTTCTGTTCTTTATTTTTATCTTTAGTTCTTTGTTTGTTAGGGTTATAGTTCATTACCCAGTTATTGTTTTTTCTTCTTTTTTTTTTGGTTAGAATATATATGATGATGTTTATGAGTTTTGATCTTTGTGTTTTCTCACTTTATTGTTCATAGATCTGAATTTTTCAACATTGTATTTTTAGGATTTGATGTATGTAGATTCACGATTTTTTTTTTTTTTTTTTTTTTTTTTT
>Ga0209489_107594_pt1 | contig 15921 bp, 10 predicted proteins | sample SiratrowhiteBW_FD_187527 | JGI IMG/M metagenome (GOLD analysis project Ga0209489, IMG submission 187527) | Root nodule microbial communities of legume samples collected from California, USA - Siratro white BW (SPAdes) (version 2) | ecosystem: Host-associated > Plants > Roots > Nodule | place... | reverse complement strand
CTTAACTGAACTGCTTCCGCTTTTACTATAATCAATTCTGTTTAAAGAAATAAAATACTGATATATTTGTTTGGAGTATTGAATTGTATTATTACTAAACTGGGTTCTGAATTGACTCTTGATTCTGCTTACTGTTTCATGCAACTGTTCTGATTCAGTAAATTCAAATAAAGATCCAGTCTGTGAAACAGAATTGCATTTTACTGAAAAATATCAAATTGTTTCAAAAAGTTTTGAAATCCAATTCACCCCCCCTCTTGTATTTCAGCCAAAACAGTTTCCAACAAAGGCTTTCTAGAATGCAAAGTTACAACTCCAAATTGACTTTTATGAAAAGCACAATTACTATTCTGGTTTGATCTTTTTAAAAAACAAAATTTTCTATTTCGAAATAATCTTTCCAAAGTACACTCTCAACTTAAACCTTTCGAAACAAGTATCATTGAAATATTCTGGATTTGGCATTTTATAACCCTTGTGTAATACTTTCAGAATGAGCTTTTCAAAATCTCCAAAATGTTCTTCTAGAAACAAAAATCTGAAATACAATTCACACCTCCCACACTATTCCAAAATGTATTTTCTAGAATGTTCATCTATCACTTTCAGAAACACAAATCCATAAGGCAGTGCTTTTTGGTTAAGACTGTTCTAGATTACATATTCTAAAAGCATATTTCTGAACTTCAAATTTGGATTAGTATATTTGCACCATTACAACCAACAAACTGCAAAAAACCACCATTCCATACCTGAAACCAACAACCCTAAGCTAAGTAACTTTAAAACACCGCCACAAGCTTAACAACCCCTTGTCAAAATTACCCCATTCCATCCTAGCATCAGAACACAACATCTTCATGGGGAGAATGTTTCAAGTAAAACTTTATGGGACAACAATATTTCAAATTTTATAGGGCTGCATGTAGAAATTTGGAAGGTACAGGAAGCAAATGCTTATCCAATCTTGTTCCCCATTATAAAAGCGGTTCATTAACTTCTTCACCCTAAACGGACATGTCATGTTAAGTTTGATCCATGGTAATGACTTCCTTTGTTCCATTTTTTAAACATTCCTTATAACATCTAGAAAAAAATATACCCAGAACACTCATTAGTCAAGATGGGTCATTGCATTATGCACCCCATAATTTGAAGGAGCACCCTTATATAAATTTAATTTTGTTTTATGCTTTCAAAACTTTTGTTTCAAATTGCAAATTCGAAATACATATTTTATGAATTTTTTTTTTAAGTTGCTTAATACAAAATTAATTTTTTGTAATAATAATAATATTTCCATAATTTAAGCACATAACACAATTGTCATAAACGATTAGAATATGGCATATACTAATGTTTAAAAGTTCACGTATAATATATTTTTTAACTTAAAAATGAAAAACCAAAGTACAGAATAAAACTATATAAGAATTACGTCTTTGTCGCCTCCCACGTGGATGTTTGGTGCAACCCACCCTCTCATTCATGATACCACGAGCTAACTATAGTGTACTCTGGAGTATCTTTTGATACATATCCACAGTCAATCATGTGTTGCAAGATGTCAATGATCCTTTTGAATATATTTTACTTTCATTAAAATGACATTAGGCACTAAAATATTAAAACAAAGAACAACGGTAAAATAACAATAATACAAAAGAAGACAAATTACTCACCAAACAAGCACGCTTCTTTTGTGACGCAGGTTGTGTCTCACCATCAACCGGACTATGCAGTTGATCATGTGACAATACAAACGGTTAATCTTCGTCTATCCCACGAAGTATGTACGGGTATGACACTTATATGAATTAGTGCATGTATCAAGTTGCACATGTTGATGGATGAAGCCAGTGTCACACCCGTAATAAGGTGGTTGGCAAAGTGCAATCATCAAGCATCAATAACAATCATTGCACCTCTTTCAAATGGCTAGGAAGGTTGAGGAATTGTCTGCTCATACTCAAAAATTGTCACAGAACACGTTATGACAAATGATGATGTGAGAACGTTCTGAGTCGGATGTATTTTGATAGTATCACCTCAAACACGCTACTAGGAGGATGATTTTCATAAAGAGTTTAGATCACCCCAACACGAGTAATACCATTTAATTGGATGTGCACAACACCAATTGTGCATATATGGCATCCATCACATAACATGCCACCTTAGGGAGAACCTTTTGATATGTGAAATTTATATCCCTCCTTCCCATCTTTGGGAAGTACTCATATATCTACACATGTTACATTATCCAAAAAAAAAACATTATTAATATAGTCAATTAAAAATGAATCTAAGTTATTCAAATTATGTATATTATTTGTCTGTAAAAGCGTGACATAACCATCTAACTAAGGCAAAACATGTATCCCCCAACTGGTTATAGATGTGGGTGAGTACATTAGCTCCCCATGCTATCCACCACACTTCCTCAAATTGTTGAACAACACCCAAGTACAACACGTTAACAGATATTGTACTTTTATCATCAAATGTTATGCACCCAAAAAGATATAGCAAATATGCCCAAGTGGCATTATCCTATCTTTGGTGGATAATACACTCCTTATACACCTCTTGTAGCCAACTGAGTCTGACTTGTGCACCAAGACATTGCCTCAACTCTGTCGTGGCATCATCGAAGTCCACCTTAAGAAGCTCAACCATCAACATTCACACTGATAAGAAATCCAATGTCACAAATGAACAAAGTTGTCCCACTATAGGGATATACAACAATGTAGACACATCATCCAACATGATGGTCATCTCACCAACACGAAGGTGGAAAATGTTGGTGTCACGGTGTCACCTTTCCACAAAGCATAAAATGAGACCCTTATTAACGGTCTTATGACTAATTTTGCACAATGACCATAACTCGATGTTAAGAAACACGACTTTAATTTGGGGATGAGAGATCTCAAATTTACTTAGCTTTGGCTCATGGGAGACCAACTTCAAATTCCCTTAATCCTAAAAAAATATGCTAGTGTTTGTAAGTGTAAATAATAACACATAACACATAACCAAATATAACTTAAGTTTTTTTTTTATTTCTTACCTCACCCTCCCATATAAGGCCATGTGATAAGCACAACTCAACATTAAGGAGGTACCATAAGGTCTATCAATGAATCTATAATGAATCTATGATGCTTATCATGTCTTTCTACAACTGGCAACACATCACCACCAATGTTAGTGGCAAGTTTCTCCCAATCTTCTATGTGGATCGACGTTGTAAGTCTGCGTCTAACATCGCCTTAATATGCTCCACCTCTAATCCTAATCATATCTCTACCAAATGCCAAAAATACCAAATGACTTTGATAAGATCAAACATTTTTTTAGAAAAAAAAAACAAAGACATTCTGGATTGTACATTTTAGAACGTATTAAGACACTCTAGATTGTATAATTTGAAATATCTTAATATATTCTACAATGCACAATCCATAATGTATTTCTCGGTCTGAAAATAAATTTTGGATTGTACACAATACTTCAAAATAGGTTTCTGATTGTGCAATCTGGAACTGTCTTGGATCACCTAATTTGGAATAAACCACCACCAACAAAAACGAAAGAGATTCATGAAAATCAACCTATTTAAGCGGTGTGGCGAGACAACAAGTTTTGAAGTGATTTTTCACATAATAACATTGTTTCGACAAGACTCTCACACACAAATGATACATGAAATAAGGGTTTACGATACAAGTAAGAAGGGTGCAACAAGAAAAGAAAATAAAATTGTGAGAAAGAATATTTTTTCCATAATTATGAAACTGAGATATTTTAAAATTTCACAATCCCATTAACGTGCCACTTCAAACCATGTTGAAGATACATAATGCATTCTTATTCTTACTCATGGTAATAATATACATGTTAAAAAGTTATCGTTGTAAATTTAGTTTTAAACAAAATTATTTGAAAGATAAGCTGAATTAACGAAAGTACAGCACATTTATTTATTTTTTCCTTATCTACTATTTATAATAAAAGCAAGGTCAAACTTTAAACCACGTTCAAATATAGGGACTGTGTTCAAATTTTAAGCCAAGTTCGCGTGGCCTAATGGATAAGGCGCTCGCCTCCGGAGCGGGAGATTGTGGGTTCGAGTCCCATCGTGAACGGATCTGTGAACAAACCCTAGTACTGTTTTAATTAAATAATAATAATAAGTAACTCTACATTTCTATAATTCGATATGTAATTTTGTTAATGTTTAGAAAAAATTATACCAAGCCAACTCTCGGATTTTAAAAAGCTAATTCCTTTTTTTTTTAGTTTTTTAGAAAATCTTATTTGAGATATTCACTAATCATAAAAATTATTTCAAACTATAAAAAATAAATATGATTTTATTTAATTAAGTTATATTAAAATGGATTGAAATTAGATTTATTTGTTTTATTGTTGAACTAAGTAATTCATTATTTTAAAATCAATACAGACACAATTTATTATTTTAAAATTAATATTACACGCTTATATTATATAATTAAGTTAGTATAAAGAATTCTCTTATTAGGTCTCTTGAATGAACTCTCAATTTACTTTTTACGGCATACATGGTCTTATGAGCTGTACATTTACTCATGTGAATGTCATAAATATTTTATATTAAACTTCTCTCAAACATGATTCGACCTTGCTACTAAATCATTTGCTGCTCACTAAATAAATTTTAAATTCGACTCATCTTGCAATAGTGAATACGTTTTAATGTATGGTTATTTAGTCCTTTCCCTCCTTCCTATTTCATTAGTATCTATATCATTCACATTATATACACATATAAAAAGTTCAAATAACAAATTCTTATCAAAATAATACTTTATTCACATTCCCAACCAAATAAGACCATTAAACTAAACACAACACATTATACTATTCATCATAACATGTACCCCATCTTGTGATAGAACAAAGAAGATCTAAAATGATAGTATTATTAACTTCACCCCGCACATGAGTTAAATCGTTTTAGAATGCAAACATCATTATTTAGTCTTTCAATCTTTTATTTTTAGTGTTAGTTTGATTTTTTATATAAACTTTACCTTTAGTCTCAACAAATTTTCAAATTGTCTTAGTTTTTCAACTATGTTGATCATTTTTTTTTAATTTCTCTTATCAAATATCAGTGAGAACCATAAGTCTTTCTACGAAGGGTTATTGGTTTGATGTAAAAATAACGAGATAAAAAGCTGGTTTTATATTTTTAGAAGCATTGCGTACACATTTTTTTTTTTGCATTTAATAGTTTTTTAAGATTATCTAACTGGGTTATTGATTTATGATATTGGATACACTAGTAGAAAAATAATGTTTTACGTTGATTTTAGAAGATATTTTACATTGATTTTAGAACCGATATAGATGTAGGTAATGTATAAAGTTTTGGACATATAACGTTGATTATGCAATTGATGTAATATGTATGTCAATACGTCGATTAAAAAAATAAAAAACGACATCATATATCTAACTAAAATAACTGAATTACGTGTAAGAGATGGATACTACGTTGGTTGAAACTGAAACCGACGTAATAGAGGACTTTTCATGTCAGTTGTAAGCTACAATTGACATAAAGAGTCCTTATTACGTCGGTTGTAGCTTACAACCGATGTAAAAAGTCATTTTAAAAAAAATAATAAATTGATAAATCTCTAATCGATATAAAAAACATCACAAAAAAATTAAGAATTTTTTAGCAAGTATAGATATGTGAAATAAAAGGCTACAACTAAAAAATAGGTGAAAAATAACAAAAAAGTAAATAAGAAACCCTGAACGATAGAATTTTGGAATTTCCGGAGGCCCAACTGCATCGAATTCATTACCCTATTTCAAGCAACTTTCATTTTTTGAGCGTCTCAATCCGAGCTCTGTATCAAAGTTATGGTCGTTTGAAGTTTTTTCGTCCTAAATTTTTGAAATCCTAAATTTATGATAAACCTATACAGTGTAAGAACTCAACCATCAAATACATACTAAATCAAGATGTTGATAAGAAATTTGGGTCAAAAATAAATTTCTAACTATTTTTAATGAATTTTACAAAGTTGCTAACCTTTTGCAAAGAGAAGAGACAAGAGGTGTCGAACCAAGCATTCAACCGAGACAACCAAGAAGCTTGCGCACACTAAACGAACATGAAAGAAGCTGAAAATGGAGCCAAACGAACCCTAGCAAAACCAATGAACAACAAAGATCAAATGAAAACCAGTGAGAAGAGAAAGCGACACTATGCAAAATAGAAATGAAAACTAGCGAGAACAGAAGCGGCACCACGCAAAGGTTGAGAGGAGAATGCAGCGAGGCTGAGGAGGAGGCAACGAGGCTGAGGAGAAAGAGAAGGTGAACGAGAAGAAAACGTAAGAGAAAAATGTAAGCATAAGAGAAAAATGATACCCAAGAGTTAATATATCTCTTGAATTCCCCAATTTTAACTCGAGGGACATACTACATTGGTTGGGAGCTCCCAAGCGACGTAGTATCTGACTAAATTTTCTTCAAAATTCACTCGCGTGCTAAGAGGAGGATATCACGTCGATTGGAAAGTCCCAACCGATGTAATATGGGCTACATACTACGTCAGTTGACACCTCCCAACCGACGTAGTATCTTTAGCACCATTACAAAACTTTCAAATTTTAAATATTTTATTTTTTAATCTTTTCTACGTCGATTATGAGTAGCAACCGACGTAGAATATGATGTATTACGTCGGGTTTGAGTTAACCGACGTAATATCTTTTCAAATATTTATAAAAAATTACCGTATTTTTGTTTACATTGATTCCGTTTTAAGCGACGTATTATCCCGAGATAGAATACTTTTTTTATATTAGTGATAGTTATTTTTCACGGCACATTTGTACATCCTTTTCTTCTTCCAATTTTAAAGTTTTATTTGACAATCTACATTGTTAACAAAATTTAAATACATTAAAATTGTTAGAAAATATCTTGAACTAACAATATTTTATTCTATGCGTGATTAGGTTACTACATTATTGATTAAAGAAAATATTTAATGGGAAAAACTAAAATACAACGATGAACAGTTGAAGAACTAATAGTAACAAAAACATAATAAAATACTGAAATTAATATTGATCAACAAAATTATTTAATAATTTAATAGAAAATTATAAGTGGATGTCGCAGACAAATTGATGCTGTGTTAGCTGACGTGATAATTGCATCATGACTTAATAATGATATTTAACAACGTGAATTAAAATATTAAAAAAGAAAATAATACAAGAATTTAGATTGAATTAATTACTTAAAATTTATAAAAAAGTTTACATAGATTAAAATGTTTAATGACATAGATTAAAATGATGATAATGGATTACAATGTTAATAAAGGGAAATGTAAGAATCTAGATTGAATAGTTTTTTAGAATTTGTAAAAGAAATTACACGCTAAAAGCATATTAAACACTGAACTTTGTTTTTTTCTATTGAAGTTTCGAATAAATTTCTCCGCATGATATTTTTTTTTTCAAAATAAAATTAGTTTTTGTGAAAACTAATTTGTAATTTTTTATATTAAATTTTAGTTTATGAATAAGTTAATTTTATATCATAAAAAATATTTTTATTCTTTTTATAAGGCTTGTAAAAAGTTTATCGAAACTTATTTTAAGTATACAATGATAGTTGCGAGCGTGTTAAATATAAAAAAGAGAACCTAATTAAATGGTAAATATATATTTTCTTGCATCAGCAATATCTTTCAACAACGGAAGACTAATATGTTTTGAATAACAGAGATTACTGTAGTATATTTTATATTTCTCTGAAGCATTTTATTATATACATGAATTAAATTAAAGAATTCATTTATTAAATCAATTGATGGAATTTAAAAACTTTTAATATTGATCAACTTGTATTTGGAAGGATGTTATTAATAAAAAAGACGTGTATATATATTTATTTAGAGAGATAAATAATCTGATAAGGTTCTTATAACCTAATAGTGAATCAGATATTTAAAGTAACTAATAATAAGTAAAATATTAAAAGATTGTTACACAATTTTAAATACTAAAATCAGTTATTTTAAGAGATTTATATAGAGAAAGAAACTGAAAACTTCTATTTAAAATAGTCTAAAAAGCTATAAAAAGAAACTTATGTGACCTGAACAAGTATTATAAAATAATTTTACGATTATAGTAAGTTGTTAAATATGATTCTAAAATATTTATTGAAAGTATTAAATGTGAAATCACTCTAACAAATCCAAAGCACGATGGCGTAAGGTTAAAAAAAAAAAGTGGAGCAGAAGGAGACATTGTTGATGGCGATAATGTAAATGGGAAGAGGCAGTGGTAGTTAAAACTGGGAGGCGCGTAGAAAGGAGAAGGGTTGTGAAAACTGAGTGGTGAGGGTAAATACTAAGAAACCTGCATCTATGAATTGGTGGTGGCAGTGGAAGTGCAAGTGCAAAGTGTAATGAATTAAGACACCAAAGGAATCTAAGATACCTCACTCACTGAGTCACAGAGTAGAATTATAGAATAGAAAGATAGGGGAGGAGGGCCAGGGCAGAGACAGTAATAATAATAAGTAGAGGAAGTGTGAGACGGTGTTCGCTGCCTTTCATGTGCTTTTGAGTTGTGCGTGTCACCACTCCCAGATCCAATCTTCCTCTTCCTTTTCGATCCGCCAATTTTTCACTTTCCTCAAATCAAATCTTCCTCCATCCCTATCTTCAATCAAATCCCATGGAGGATATATCCAAATACGCTCACAGTCCTGCACACGTGGCAGTAGCCAGGCGTGACCACGCCGCACTGCGCCACCTCGTTTCCACCATTCCTCCGCTCGCCAAAGCCGGCCAGGTCAACACAGAAGCCGAATCGCTCGCCGCCGAGCTCAAAGCCGACCAGGTCTCTGCGGTTATCGACCGCCGCGACGTTCCCGGAAGAGAAACCCCTCTCCACCTCGCCGTGCGTCTCAGGGACGCTGTCTCCGCCGAGATTCTCATGTGTGCCGGTGCGGATTGGAGTCTGCAGAACGAGCAGGGTTGGAGTGCGCTCCAAGAAGCCGTCTGCACTAGAGAGGAAGCCATTGCGGTGATCATTGCGCGCCACTACCAGCCTCTTGCGTGGGCCAAATGGTGCCGCAGACTTCCTCGCATTGTGGCTTCCGCCGCTCGAATCCGCGACTTCTACATGGAGATATCTTTCCATTTCGAGAGCTCTGTGATTCCCTTCATTGGCCGCATTGCCCCTTCCGACACCTACCGTATCTGGAAGCGCGGTTCCAACCTCCGCGCTGATATGACCCTCGCTGGCTTCGACGGCTTCCGCATCCAGCGGTCCGACCAGACCTTTTTGTTCCTCGGGGAGGGTTATGCTTCCGAGGATGGGAATTTGAACCTGCCGCCGGGTTCTTTGCTTGCGCTTGCTCATAAGGAGAAGGAGGTTACCAATGCTTTGGAGGGAGCTGGTACGCAGCCAACGGAAGCTGAGGTTAATCATGAAGTTTCTTTGATGTCTCAGACTAATATGTATAGGCCCGGTATTGATGTTACTCAGGCGGAGCTTGTGCCCCATTTGAATTGGCGTCGACAGGAGAAGACTGAGATGGTGGGGAATTGGAAGGCTAAGGTTTATGACATGCTTCATGTGATGGTGAGTGTGAAGTCCAGGAGGGTGCCGGGTGCTATGACCGATGAGGAGCTTTTTGCTGTGGATGATGGGGAGAGTATGGTGAATGGAGAGAACAATGATGAGTATGATGATGTGCTCACTGCTGAGGAAAGAATGCAGTTGGATTCGGCGCTGCGGATGGGGAACTCTGATGGTATTTCTCAGGAGGAGGAACCTGGAGGGGGGTTTGATGCTCATGAGAATGGTTCAGCAGCAGCTTCTTATCATGAAGCCAATGGTGGGGCTAAAGAGAAGAAGAGTTGGTTTGGTTGGAACAAGAAAAACACCAAGGGTGGCGGCGGTGAGGATCTTGAGGATTTGAAGACTGCGAAGAAGCTTTCGGGTGATCAGCAGAAGCCACTACCTGAGGTTGTGAAGGATAAAAACTTCAAGAGGAAAAAGAAGAAAGGAGGAGTTAATGAGTCTAAGAATGAGAGTGAGTACAAGAAGGGCTTACGACCTGTCTTGTGGTTGACACCGGACTTTCCTTTGAAAACAGACGAGCTTCTGCCCTTGCTTGACATCTTAGCAAACAAGGTTAAGGCTATTAGGAGACTCAGAGAACTTTTGACGACTAAACTTCCTCATGGAACCTTTCCTGTTAAGGTAACCCAAATATCATCATATTCTCATCCTTTCTTAGTTTATTTTGCACTGTTGCTTTGCTATGCACTCTTGTGGTTAATATTGATACTTTTGGAGAATACAAAGTAGGAGTTTATTTGAGTTGTAAACAATCATCCTCCTCTCAAAGTTATTGTTGTTGGGTTTGAGGAGCGGGTTTTCTTTGATTTTGCGTATGTTACAGATTCTTCTGCTGTCACAAGTGGGTGCTACAATTTTTTTATATCCAATTGATGAGTAGATTACTCAAACAGAGATTGATGAATAAAATGAGACAAATTCTATTGCCAAATATGTGGTTTGAAGTTCATAGCATCATTGTTCGAGATATTTATGGTTTTTAGATGTCTATTTCTTCGGATCTTTGTCCTAGTCGAACGCTTAGAAGAGTGAGACTTTTGTTTTGTCCCTGCCTCACCCAGCATTCTTTAGGCTGACACATGTCGTTTCCCTTCTGCGCATAAATTTGTGAAGATATACAGTTCTTCGTCTTTTATGCAGAAGCAGCAAAACTATATTTTGCAAAGCAAAATTACATATTTCCTTTGTATTGTTCATTCCAGACTTTTCTTCAATATATGAATTGACTAGCACTCCAGAAAGGGGATTCGTGCTGGTTTTCTAAGTGTAATGGACATCAACACTTAGAAGGCCACTTCTAAATACAATTGTTGTACGATACTCAAATGAAAAATACTGAATGCCGCCGTCTTGTCTTTTCTGAACATTTTAGAGACACTTTTACATATGTCAAATACATACTGATATCTAAAAATTATGCTACTTACATGTCAATTGTATTGCATAATATTAATGTTTCGTGTGCATTGCTAATTTATTTATCATATAATTGCCCATATCAATTTCCCACCGTGCCATTATAAAATGACATTGTGTTCCTGTTTCTCTATTGCGGGATACTTTACATCGATGCAAGTTTTTCATATTGCCCTGGTTATTCTTACTGCTATGCAGGTAGCTATCCCCATAGTCCCTACTATACGGGTCCTTGTCACTTTTACCAAATTTGAGGAGCTTCAGCCAGCAGAGGAGTTTTCAACTCCACTCTCCAGCCCAGCATACTTCCAGGATGCCAAATCCAAGGAATCAGAAGGGTCTACATCATGGATTTCATGGATGAAAGGAAGTCGTGGTACACAGTCCGTTGACTCTGACAGTAATAGATATAGGGATGAATTTGACCCTTTCAATATACCTTCGGACTACAAATGGGTGGATGCCAATGAGAGGAAACGCCGTATGAAGGCAAAGAGAGCCAAAAATAAGAAACATAAGAAACAGACAGCTGCTAAAGGAGGAGATGGAGTACAGCTGGTGGGTGAGGATGTGGAAGAATACTAATAGCAAGGTATCTCTCTAATTGCTGCCTTGATGATCGCTATCAGAAAGAGAGTGTATGTGTCATTGTGCACAGCTGACTTTACTTTTCACATTGGATGATCTAGCCAAGAATTTACTGGAAGCTTATGGGGGGATCCATTGTTACTCCTTAAGAAAAGGGTGCCTCTATGTTTTTCCCCTTTCGCGATGTTGGATTATGAAGAAGTTTACATCATGTGGAAATAATTGTATTGCCATTTGAAGAGAAAACGAAGAGGAAGAGTCTCTATGGCCTTGAATTAGTTGGCTCCATTCTGATTTTGCCCAAGATACATTACCTATATTTGTATGTACATCTGTATCGCTGATTATTGATTTTGAATTTTTGTGAGTGGTATTTGTGTTTTCACTGTTCGTTCATGAAGTTTTGGATATTCTTTTGAACTGACTTTGGCCTAGTAAAATTTGTGGAGATTTGTACCTACATCATTGAATACAAAAACCTCTCTATTTTTTCACTTTAATAGTTTTCTTTACACATTTCACTTTAATAGTTAGGATCTCCTGTCTTTTTCTATTCTTTGCACCGAAGTGAGAGAGTTTTTATTGGACAAACTAAGATTTATATAGTTTGTATTTCTTTAAAAGTTTTTCTAATAAAAATATAACGTGTATATTATTCTGTAATCACTTCTTTCTCTTGTATCAATTTTCTCTGTACGAGATGTAAACGATAATATGCATATCATAATTCTATTAAAGAGCATACAAAAGTTCCTATATAAGCTCCATCATTTTTCTAATCCAAGTATCCATAACCAATTTTATTTATTTTTGGAACGACTATGAAAGCAAAAAAAAAAAAAAAAAAAAAAAAAAAAAAAAAAAAAAAGAAAAAAAAAAGAAAGAAAAAACACTCATATAGAAAGTTCAGATCTACTTTCTGATAAATTTTCAGAAGCATGCAAGATTTCCTAATTTTGGGAGTTTCACGAGGTAAATTAATAAGGTATTTAACATATTTGGCGTTGAATATGTGACGTATTGGTTACAGAATTTGGGTAGTATACATACTGTTTGAAGTAGTCAGAATTTGATGATTACCCATTGGTAAAATTTGATGATGGAACTATCCCATACCCAACCGAGCCTTTTGATGATTACCCAGGAACTCCGCATGAAACACACAACAAAAAAGAACTCGGCAAGAAATAACGTAAGGGTGCAAACACTTTGATCCTTTGAACATCACTATGAATTAGAGATGTTGTTTTTATTGTCTGCATATTTACAATAACTATACATACAAAAAAATGATATTGATATGGAGCCACTGATGATCTAATTTACAAACTTACGTCTTACCAAAATCTGTCTTTGTTGACAGTCAAGAAGCCAGCCATTACCTTTCCGCCAGTATTTCTCATTCCATCTATAAGAAAGGACCAGCTAGAACCCAACGCCCCAACGTAAAAATCTGAGTCAGCAGCCATCAAGAAATTAACAAGTGGATAGTTTGTGCTGGTCTCCCTACCCAGGCTGGCTTCGTAGTCAGCCATCGACATGTTCGCCTTAACTTGGCGTCTTACTTTTGTATAGTAAAAGTTCCAATGAGAATATTCTCTGGTCTTGTCAATCACTTCCTGAATCAAATTAGTCTTATAATGTCAGCGTGTAACAATCATTAGCAGTTACAAAACTGTGTCCAGCAACAACCGTAATACCTGCATCTCTGTGGACAGCCAAATGCTATTAAGGTGAGGGAAGTGTCTCCGAATCCGATCCGCAAGCTGCATGTATTCTTCAAATCCAACTACCTTCATTTCACATGCTTTGTCTCCCATTCTTACATGCATACTTAGAAGAGGCCTTGGGACCCATGGCTTGTGATTGGACCACACGTATTCATCAATATCACCAGACATTGCCTTGCCACTACTTTCCTGAACACATGAAACTATTTTTCATGAATACAATTCTATGAAAAATATAATACTACCATTTATATAACAATGACTTGAGGCCAAAATTTGGTCAATTTTCTACTATCCTTACTTCTATTCTTCCGTGTTTAGAAGAAAAACATGATTAATATATATATATACTTCCACCCTTTAATCCTTCAATATCCATTAAGTAAAAAAGTGCAAACCTTTGGCCAATCCTCAGGAAGACTTTCAAGAACAACTTTTGCTGCTAATTTTCCAAAGCTAACATGGCGTGCTTCATTCATTAAATTGCATGTGTATTCTGTTGGGAACCTCATTAAGTAACGTACTGCCTGAAAACAATATTTATGGCAACAAGATCAAATCATGAACCATTACTAAAATGAGGACTTAACATGACTCCTTTTCTACAAATCTGACAGGTACCTGTGCTCTCCACCACCGTCTATCCTTTTTTCTATGAGAAGCTAACAAGGTTCCATTTAAATCAGTTGTGGGTTGCAAATAATTCCACGGAAGCCCCCATTTCCTGATATTGACATTGGAACAATAAAACTCCAATAAGTTCAGCGTCTAAGCATGGAAGAAATCTGATTGCAGTTGTGAGAGGTTGGTTACCTGGAAGTTGGTCCAGCCCATATATGCTTGGTTGTATAATTTTCCTTTGTGGTCACAATTCCCTTACTCCACGCATCTTCACTTTTTATGAGTTCAAATGCACGCTGCCGACATTCTAGGGAGGTTTCAGGGAAGAAGTAACAACTCCAACTAGACTGGGAAGATCCTGGATATAAAAGAGTATTTGAAGACTTATGTGGAGAGCAGAAGTTCACATTGTACATTGGTTGTTTGTTATAACTGAAACAGATACCACAATGAGTAATGACATGGTTTAGTTTACCTTTGCAACCCTCATGGTGAGCTCTGTTGTAATAGTTAGTTACAAGGACTCTTCCTTCATTGATTGCAATAGCAAGAAGTCCAGTCATCCCAACAATCTGAGCCCCAATACCAAACCCAGGTAATCTCTCCCAGTCAGTGAGGAGGAACTTGACATCTGGGCTACTGCAGTTTAAGGGATGCTGATGGATCCAAAGGTCACGCTGCACTTTTCTGGTCAAGGGATAGTTTTCTTCATCTGACCCTGCAATCTGCAAAAGCTTCTATATGAATAAACCTAACAATATTCCTCCTATTTTTTCTACTAATAATTATATCCTAAATGTGGGAACCATGCATTAAAACAAAAACATTAGTAAACTACTAACTGTGACTAGTTTGAGTGGAAAAAGAAATGTGTTTAAGAAACAAGAAACCATATAAAAAATAGTTGGTTACGAAAGATGATTGTCATGGAAACTAATGCCACTTCACTTGTACATTTGGAGATAACAATATATCAAGTAATGGTTCCCAACAAATCAAGTTTGATAGTAAAAGAATTTATGGTGAATCCAAAAATACTACAGAAATAGTTAAGAACAGACCCATGGTGGATATGCCCCCTCGGATGCAGCCTCATGCTTAAGCTTTTGCATCTGCTCATTGAATGCAGCCACAGAAAATGTCTGCAAAGACCCTTTCCAAGCTGTCCATGGCGGGAAAGCATCAGTTCCTGTACGCTTATCAAGATACTCATATAGCTGTGTTTTCACCTTGCAGTTTTCCAAATGTGGGGCATTAGGCAAACTGGACCCTCTAATTCCATGTTTTTGCAAGTACTCTTCAACACCACTTGTGGATTCATTCAACACAGCACTCCAAGCTGAATAAAGGAATGACACTCTCTCTTCATTATCTCGCTCTCCGCTGCTTTTAGAATCCAATAATCTCTCAGTTTCCTTAAGCTTGAAATGGCAGTCCGAACGAGTAATCATGTCTAAGAAAACACAATTCACTGTTAATTTCATTTCATATTTTCATCAAAATCAATCGGATTGCTCACAGTATTACTACGTATCTGGCTGTGCTAATACTGTTACAAGCATGTCATAATTTCGATGCTGATTACGCAAAACAATGCAGTCCAAGTAAAAAAATAACGGTTATTCGAGTAAGCTTAACGTAAAGCCAGTAATTACTAATTAAAGTACCCTTTAAAGTTGCTTCATGGCCAAGCCTAACCCGTTCTCATCAAGTTCGCTTCGTGGACAAACGTCTTTGAATATATCAAACTTTAAAAAAGGTTGAATAAACTCGGTTCTTTTTCTTCAAGAGAAGAAAAAGAGAATAAGAAACACAAAGGAGAAACAAAACTGGTTCGCCCCCTCTGCCTTTTTTTTTTTTTTTTTTTTTTTTTTTTT
>Ga0209489_107593_pt1 | contig 15924 bp, 6 predicted proteins | sample SiratrowhiteBW_FD_187527 | JGI IMG/M metagenome (GOLD analysis project Ga0209489, IMG submission 187527) | Root nodule microbial communities of legume samples collected from California, USA - Siratro white BW (SPAdes) (version 2) | ecosystem: Host-associated > Plants > Roots > Nodule | place: USA... | reverse complement strand
TTTTTTATGATTAAGATATTATTATAAAAAGTATCCATTGGTTTTATTAATAATTAATTTACTTTAGAAATTAATTGAAAATAGATGCTATATTTTTAAAAAAAGATATTATCTATTTTCAATTATTATTTTTTTCACACTACTCAAATATATTTTTTAAAATTTAAATTAATCTGAAGAACTCTTTTTAATACATTACATCCCGATTAAATTATGTTTTAAAAATTATAATCGTTGAGAGCACTAGTTCGAAGTTTATCAGTGAAATCAATGGTTGAACCGACATTAACAAAATAGTATAGAGAAATATAATATCATAGTTTAATAGTATACTAAAAATTAAAAAGTATATTTTATAAGTTTTTAAGATTTAAAATACACTTTGAAACTTATAATACTTTTGAAAAACCTTAAAGAGTTGTATTTTGAAGTTATTACTTGATCTTGAACAATACATAATATTATTTTTTTAAATAGAAAGTTTTTTTTAAAGAAGATAAAACAAATTTTACATTTTTTATTTCAAGGAAAAAATAACAGTATAAACAATTTTTAATAAAAATAATTGATCCGTTTTTAAGTGATTTTGTAATGTTTAAATTGATTCAATTGGAGACCCATTTTGTGATTTTAATAGATTATCATTAAGCTAATTCATCCATTTTTGAATTGAACAGTAACAGCGAAATCTAAGATTGTGGCACGCGAGCGTAAAGTTTGGGTGGGGTTGTGGCAGTACATTATAGTGACGTATACATCGCATTGCCCAAATATGAAATAAAATATATATTTCATAAACAAATAAATAATTGTTTCAGTATGCTTTAACCTCAGAAAGTGTTCATCAACCCAAGTCACAGTTCAGTAAAATAAATAAATAAATCATAGCTTCATGTGCGTGTAAAGTTGTTTCTTAAAATGTGTATTCTTTTAGTGTGTTAAATTATAAAATATTTAAAGATTGGATATTATGACTACACCTGAGTTATTATTTCAAAAGCTAGGAATCTTGCTTATTATCTAAGTCAAATAATGCCACAGTTATCTGAAATGATGACATTTTTATGTCTTTATTGTAAATAGTATCATATTCAAGGTTTATTTGTGTAAAAAAAATTAATATAAAAGTTTACAGTGATTGAGAATTTATTAATAATATAATTTTAAAATTCGTCACAATAAATTGTAAGAATTTACTTTTTTATAAATTTCACCAAACCTTCTCTGCATAACTTCTTTTAACAGGAGGATTTATATGATAATAATGATTTACGGCCTAGTTGTTTTCTTCCTAATTTTCTTGTTTCTATAAGGATTGGAAAATAAATTTAAAAATTCGTATTTCATCTCTCTCCTCAGTGTAATTTAAACGTTATATATAAAGATTTTTTTTCTATGGACATAGTAACCGTGTTTCAAGTCTTCTGAAAAAAGCTTGCTCTATGATCAAATTCGGATAGTGACAGAATGCTCAACTTTAGGTTGAAGATATTAATCACTTGTGTCCAACCCTTTTGATTATATTAATTTTCAGTTTACGTAAAAGCAAATGTGTCTGTTAATGTAGCAGTGAATAACTATAAAATAGTAATCTAAAACATTATTTTCTTTCATAAACAACCTTCAAAATTAACACGCTCAGTTTTAAATTCCGAATTTGTCGATTTTAAATCATCAGGAACTGAAATATATGATTATATATATAAAATTACATTTGAAAATTCGATTATAATTTCTATTTTATCTTTTAAAATCTAAAACTAGTTTTTAATAACATTGATAGTAATAAAAAAAGAAATTTAGCCATAAATATTACTTTATGTCAAAATAAATTAACGTTTAATATGTTGATCTTTATAAAAGAAAAGTAAAAATTTTAAGATAAAAGAGAATAATATAATTTAATGTTAAAGAAACCGATATAAAATATTTTTACGAGTGCAAGTATACAAACTTTTTATGTCATCCATCCGTAAAAAAACCATTATAAAAGTTAGTAAATTTATCTTACGATAACAAAATCGTAAAGTGGTTTTTTTTATAACTTTTAATGACTACTTTGGAGTCTTCTTTTTCAATCAAGGTTGTTCGAATTTAAAACTTTTTTTTGATTGCGAGTGTAATTTATCCTATGTTTTTGTATATTTAGTTTCTCTTGACTTGTTTGAAAAATAGTTAAACAAAGAAAAATATAGAGAAGCAATTTGAATAGATTTTGATAAGAATAAATGGATTAACGTTTTTTGTATTAGAAAGTGGAGGTTGCGTAGCACTTGAATTGGCACTTTTAGCTACCGTTAATGAGGTTTGGTTGGACAGATTTTCTGCCACTTTTGTGAAAAAGATTGGAAGAGCATGAGGTGCAAGATCAGAAAAGCACCTTCTATTTGTTTATGTGTACATCTATATCTATATAATTGAAACGACAAAGATATCTTGTTCACTCCACAGAAGAGAGGATCGATGAGGTAGGGTTTGGAATAATTAGAGGAAGAAAGTGCAAAGCATATCATCAAATCAAATCAAAGCACACAACACAGAGGATGATTCCCATTTGGATACTCAATCCAGATGATGTGCCTTCACTCTTCAACCTGTCCTTCTACTGCAATCATAACCATGATCTTATCCTTTGCATTCCTCAACCATTGGGCCTCCCTAATGCTAATTCTATATATTCACCATCATTCATTCATTCCTTTTTCAATCATTTGTTTTCTTCCAATACTTCCTAAACTTTATTTGCTTTCAAAGTTATAAAGATGTAAAAGAAAAATTACATAAGCAATCATGGTTTGCCATATTACTTAAACTTTTCATTATGGTGAGTTATAATGGTTTAATGAACCAAAAGATAACTTTTCATTCGTTTGTTTTGATAAATGTTCCTCTCTTAAGAAAAATTTAGTAAAACAAGATGATCATGTGGGAGGGATTAGAACAGTAAAGTTTCCCTTTATGGTTTAGGATTCGAATGATGGGTTTAATTAGATCTTGGGACACTGATCCCACCCACTCAACTCAAATCACATGGACCTCTTAGCTTCTCGTGATTTATGGCAATCTCATGACTGAACTATCGATCTACATGTCCCCACTCCTTACCTGGGTTCCATCATCTTGACATGACATTATGGGACATTTTATTATATTTATACCAAACTGAAATAATATGTCTAAGTGAAACATCTCAGTATTTATTCTACACAAACAGTTTTCACTTAAATCATTCATCACCATATATACTTTCCCTCTCTTTTACTTGACAAGATCCAAATATCCATATGCAACGTTTTTATTACTTGATAAATTAATTAAAATTTGAACTTTGAAGTACCATCCTCTGAAATCTTCTCATTTCAGCACACGATGAAAAGACCCCACTAAAAAAGTACTAAAATTTACACCAAAAGTAATTTTGTTATCCACACACTGACATTGATACACCACTCTCATACTGATTTATACATAGAAGATATCAAAGTCTGATAAAGTTCATCACTGCAAAAATGAAGTAACTATTGGCACTGTTATTAAACAAAAGTTGAATTGATTTTTAGTTTGTGAAATTTGAAACATAATGTGTGGGGGACCATAGTACCGACGCGTCCATCAGAAATCAGAGTGAGAAATCACGGAGTCTATGGCCCTACAACATTGTAGAAAATGAAGAGGATAGGATGCACATCAACCTGTCTTTCACCATCACTAACCATCTTCTCCTCCAAGCCACCAGGTAAAACTACGTTATCATTAATTACTGCCCCCTAAAACCATCAAAGTAAAAAACAACACAAACTCCTTCTTCTATTATTATATGGATGTATCCACGTTGAACACACTGAAACTGGAGTACGCATGCATGGCGAATAAAGGTTTTTCAGAAGAATCCATTCTCTTGTTTCTCTTCCCAACTTGGTCTCATCATGTGATACTGAAAACGTTCCACCATGGTTTCAGGGACAGACAGCAGCACTCTGATGGCATTGACGTCACCGGCAACCGGTAAAAACAGGCAGTAAATATCACTGGTCAAAGGACCCATATGCAAAGGCTTCCCTTCCCCAAAATCCACCTCTTCCAACCCCAACCTAGACCACTGCGAAATAACCAAACTTGTCGAAAGATCCGTTTTTACCGTTTTGTCCTGTAACAAGTCAACCATTGACCTCACATACTCCTCCTCTCTCAACCTCGCCTTAGCTTCCTGCACAAGCTTCACTCCGTGGCGCAGGTTACCCTCCACCAACTCCTCTACGCTGCTCTCAGCGCACGCCAGCAAAAATCCGTTCCCGTAATACCCCTGCGGAAGGTCAACTATTTTTCTGACGTTGACCGAGAAAAGGAGCTTCACCAGGAGTTTGGGCGGTAGGGATTGGTCCAGCGAGCGAATCCAAGAGCGCCACGTGTGCGCCGCAACTGTTTCGAAGGAGGTGCACTTGAGGGAGGGCACGCACTGTTTCTTGAGGAAAAGGACGTGGGAGGGGGTGAGGGTGAAGGACGTGGGCACCAAGGGCTGTGACTGTATGAACTTGAGGAGGTCCACTTGAGGGGTGGGGTTTGATGCGGTGTAGCCCGCGTGACGGAACTTTACCTGCGCAGGGTCTCTGGGTTTGAGCACGTGGCGCCAGTGGAAGGGCATGATCGTCAATTCCCCTTCTGGCTTTCTCGTGAGCTGTGCCCAAGCGTGTAGGAACTGAGACGTGCCTATGCCGTCGCATACGCAGTGGTTGATCGCCGTGCACAGGATCATTCCCCCGCAACCCAGCCTCGTCACCTGCAAATTGCATTCACTAATTATTCTTTTATATATTTATATGACTTTTAAATTATCGAATTTACCTCATTTTTAATTATTGAAATTTTAAATATTACGTATTTAAGTATTTTTTAAAATATATATATATATATAATATAGAGAGATAGAGAGATTTCTAGCAACGTCTTCACGTCAAAGTGCTTTGAACCTAAACGTAAACAGTGGACACTAAATGCAGAGGGTTACATACCCTGTGTGACAATTAAAGTGTTGATGAACAGAGGATTGGAAGGATTAAGCAGGGATTGAACTAATGAACTACTTGGTGGTAGGAATTTGGATTGATGAATTAAGAAAAATGAAGGAAGAAATAGTTAATCTGACCTGGACTATAAGTGGAGGAACATCGACGAAGGTGTGAGCTTCGACCTTGTACAAGAACTTCTTCCAAGATTTGTTTGGAGTTTTGGAAGATTCGAGGAGCTGATGAAGAGTGGTGTGAGTGAAAGCCTGGGCAAAGAGAGCACCTTGTCCATTGCAATCCACCTCAAGCTTGTTATGATCGACGGTCCTCAACCTGCCAGCCAAGGGGTAGTAATCCACTAGAACTCTGCCCAGAGAAGACTTCAAGAGATCGAAGCTGAAGGAGTTGTGGAAGAGGTACAAGTACTTGATGGAGAACCTTAGGAAGTTTTGGTCGTCGAGATTGGACAAATAGAGAGAATGTTTTGGGGTAGGAGCACTTGGGGGAATGCTCACTGCTTCCCCACTATAGATGCAATCAGGAGCTTCCATAGATTGTAACATGTAATCATTAGTCATGATACGTAGGGAATGGGAAGAATTGAAGAGAAGTGAGAAAAGAGAAAAGAGAAGAAGATGACTGAATAAAAATAGTGAGCGGAAGCAGAGAGGGTGTATTATTATGGTTTTGGGTATGATGAGATTATTTTTCAGGTTTTTCACATCTTTGGCACAGTTTGTAATTTCCTTTCAAAATTACAGAAAAAAAAGGGAAAATGCTAAGTCAACACAGGTTCTGCCGATAAGAGGGTTGCACTATTTCACTTTAATTAATCGTCAACCCACTAACCCATTCCTTTATTCCTTTATCAAAAGCTTGACCTAATCGATAAGAATGAAGTTATTTCATAAGTATTTGAGTTTGATGAAAGAAGAGTTAAAACCAGAAAGAAAAGTGAGTAGCACGTGTCTGCAAGAGTAAATGGTGGTGATTTTGGAAGTTCAACACGCCTGCTGTACTTGTTTAAAATATCAAATGTATATGGACTTCATTAGTCTACAATTTTTTTCTCTTTTCAAAATCGAATTATCGCCACTATTCATAAATTTGTCAGGTTATAATTTAGTTGTACTATAAATTGACAGGGTCCAGGGCTCGGTACTTTTCAACTTTTCTTATTCTTACCAGAAAGGAAAAGGGAGCAATGATCCATTCAATTTTCTTATCATACACATGATTTTAACACGCCATACTTTCACACATTTACTAAAAATATATATTAGAAATGAGTAGTTATAAAAAATATAAATTATAAAATGATAAGTATAGTTGTTCCAATCCATTGCCTTTGTAAAATAAAATAAAATAAAATTTGATAGTGGGAAAAGAATGAATGAGAGCAACAGTTATCTGTATCTGGACAGATGTAAGAACAGTAATAATAGAGAAGGTAAATCGTATTTTGTGGCTGATATTATCTAATTTAGTGGATAGTCTCTGGAAACTTAAATAAATCAAAATGGCTATCATACGATCACGTGTAGATTCCCATTATCCTGGTTGAAATTAGGTTACTCAGCCGCAAAAACCAAAACGTGTCACATCTTGAACATGTTTATTACATTCTTAGGGAGTCTTTTATTGGTCAAATGATACATCCAAACTTTTATCTGGGGTGAATAACAAGCTCTAAAGATTAGCATGGGTAATAATTAGAAACTACTATAAGATTTTGTGGCATCTTAATACTTTATCTTAAAAATGGCATCATTAAAGAAAACTCTAATGTAAAAGATTTTAATTGAGATCTATTATTTTGAGAAGATGTTTATATTTTGTTTTGTATTTTCAACACATGAAACTTTTTATGTTATGTTTTAAATATTTATGCTGAAATAATGAAATATTTTCTAGACAATCTTTACAAGTGAAAAAAAAAATAAAGCAAGTAAGAAATATTTTTATTAGTAAAAAGATTATTTTTCATAACATTAAAGTTTAAAAGGTCATTTCCTGATTCCAAGCATAATTGGACTTAGAGGGTTAATATAATATATAAACGTATTACTTTATTGAATATGTTGCGGCTAGGTTCTATTAAGGAAGTCAAAGTGAGGTGTAACGCACTCGTTAATGTCTTCGTATAGATTAGCGAAAAGATATGATATTTTTATGTCTACATTTTTTTTCTACGGAATATAACTTTATATATAATAATTGAAATTTTAATCTTAAGAATACTAAAGTTATTGCACCATTTAATGTTATAGAAATGCTAAACTTTTTCATAAAAAAACAGGTTGCATTTTAAAAAAAATAGCTATTGTGTGCCATGTATAAAAGGTGCCTAGAGAATTCCATAAAAAATATCAATCACAAGATGCACCCACCCTTCTCGCTTGCTTTATTATAGTACCAGAGATGCTTTTAAATTCTCATACAGACCAAATTAAGCGAAAAAAAAAAGAGAGAGATTCATGCTGATTACGGTATATATAAGAATGGTAACATGATTAGGAACACTTCTAAAAACAAAAAAATTACGCTTGAAACCAAACACACTATGTACATGTTTAGTTGAACGTCATAATTTTGAGTTTAAAAAAAATATAAATTATTTAAAATAGTTTGAGTTTGGATTAACATCTAACTTGATATAATCTTAAATGAAAATATTACTAACTTGATGTAACTGTCGAATGGACTCATTGAATATGATATCAGATCAAATGATCGTGCATAATGTAACATCACTTCTAAGAATGATGCATTCATAGTATCAACTAAACTGAACATCATACTACAACTTAAATGACCACACTGTTCTGCCGACGATTTCTTCTACCTAACAAGAATATGTTTCTGCTTGATTTAAATCATTCACCTTGACATGTTAAGTATAGACTATTAACTTCACCTGTTTGTCACGCTTAGATGCCATTTCAGCTATGCATTAATTCAAACTAAACAAATAAAAGCATTACGAATTAACGCCAAACAGCTTTGCATGAACCAAACATTGTTGCTAGAACAACTGTTAGTTGTCCAATCCTTCGTAGCTTTTACCTCAATCAAACATGTCTGTCCGACACATTATTGGCGACAGAAAAGCATGGAACGCCGTTTTATAAGATCTAGGTTGGCTCAACTCCTCTATGCCCAATCTAAATAGTCATTCGTGGCTTACACAATGAAACCTTCGCACCTTATTTTACCTAAGTTTGAAGAACTAAGTTGCAAGAACAAGATTACGGCTTTGGAAGGTGTAAAATATAATCCTAAACCGAGTAATAAGGCTGTTGGCTGTTTACCTTTTCAATATAACGATTAGTTGTTGTAATGTGCAATAATTTTGTTGTATTTAAATTAGTCCTCTCAAGTCTCTCCTTTTAGTTACTTTTACGTTATGTTGTTCTTTCATCTGGCGAATTCTTGCCAGCACCAAGAAATTAAGTTTGCCCTCTTCACATAACTCTTTTTTCCTCTATAATATTATTGAATATTGAAGTTGCTCTCTCTTCTTCTTTATGGACAATTTAACCCAGGGGCTATATATGTATCTTCTATAGTGTGAAAGAACATAATTTTTTATTTAGGATTTTGCCGGTATAAGCTTGACATGTGTAAGAGCTTCATTTGATCATACACTCCTATTAGTCGAAGGCATTGGAAATTCAATCATGTGCCGAGACTTGTAAGTTCTATTGGTCTGTTTTTCAAAATGCTTTAGGAGAAAAGAGCATCGACCCAACAAAAAGTATATTGGGACTGCACTTACTCTTTGTGTGTACTTTAGCCGCTGCCAACGACTTTCCGGTTTCATCTCACTTTTTTCCTTTTTGACTCTGTTTCTTAAAGCTCGGAGACAAACGACGGGGCCAAGGGAATCGCATTCTCTTAAAAACCAGCTCAGGTTCAATGGCGCATATACATTCCAACGAATATCTCTAGTCCAGCCAATGACTTTGGAGGCTCACCACATCATAACACTAGTGAGATTACATAAAAGTTTGAGTTTTACAAGTCTGTCCTCAACGTTATACAGTTTTACTATCACAGCCTGCACAGTAATTTGTCTTGTACATTTTTATTTATGTAGTAAAAAACTCAAGTTCCATCGGGTCTTTCATTAGCTCGTGTAAATCATCTTCGACTTGTATAAGCAGAGTCTTATCCTGCCATACCCCGAAATTTAACTGCAAATTGCAAATTAAACAACGACGTTAACTAACTAAAAATGTTACTCGTAGTTTTATGGAATAATTCAGCATACATGAACATCAATGAGTTGGAAAGCAAGTAACCTCAGACTTCTGGTTTTGCACAGATTCTAATTACAACCGGGCAACGTATGAGTTTGCTTCTGTTACATATCTAACCCAGCGATAAGGATTCTGCGCTTTTGATTTCTTTGCTATTTGCAAATACTTTACCTGCACCGGAAAATGACATTTTGGATCTATTTAAGGGAGTACATATAAACCAGATACAAAACTCAAATTGCAATGATAGAGGAAAGTTGAATCTACGTCTAAAATCATTAGGGATGATAACACTATCCGATTTAGCATCCAGTAATAAGAGCTTCAAAAATCAACAAAGACATAGTAAGATTAATTTATAGATTAGCAGTAAAATTAAGGCACTATAAAAGTCCAATACACATTTTCTAGCTTTGTTAAATAAATGTAACAGAAAAAACATAGCTTCAAGAAAATCCCTAGCAGTTTACCTGAAGCCTTGAAGCATTGTACATAGGTATGGTGAAAGTCATGCTAACCGGCCCTGCTTCTTTCATGATATTTCCTGTGCTCAGTAAAAAAGACTTCAATTCATTACGGATAACAATGCCTTTTGAAACAATGAGCTAAAAAATAATTATCAGCAACCAATGTACCATGTAACTCCTGTGAAAACGTCAGCTTTGCTCGTAAAGTATGTTCAGATCCACCAACAACCTGTAAGAGGATGGACCAAACATTATTGTCATCCACTATGACTCATATTAACCTCCAATAAATCAACTGAAGGAACCTTTAGAACATCCACAGATAAGTATTTAAAGATATACCGATTATCAGTGGAAAACAAACAATCTAATTACCTTTTTCAGGCCCCATTCCAGTCTTTTATTTGTTTCCTTAAAATCAGTGGTGTGTCCAACTGCTCCAGGTTCTAACTCAAAATGAACACTAAAAAATTGAAAATAAATTTACCAAAAGGATGTAAGGTTAAGAATGGACCATTTTGGCATGTATGTGCAATAAATTACAACACACACACAGCGTACAAACAAAAGGTAGCATATTCAGTAGATCGGATTCGAACCATCCCATTTGCATCATGAAGAATAAATCAGCCTCCAGAATGTACATTAATGGTTTCCCTACTTATCTCATTTTCTCTTTCTTATCCACCAGCCACTCACCCGAGTCCGTTACTACCAGTGGTGTACCTAGTAACAACTCTTGTTTTCTTTTTTTCATTTTGTACGTTGAATGCTTTGAGTTTTGATTTAAGATTAAACACCCAATATTGGGCATTAAGCTCTGATCTTGAATGCTTATATGTGGAAATACTAGCGCTGAAAAAGGAACGGTTTGCTATTATAACTGAGCGTGGTGAAACTGGCTGCTGTTAGTATTGATATCACATGCCATATTTGATGTTCACATACTTTCTATTTCAAAATCTCCAGCAGTTTTATGTCCATCCATTCTACTGGTAGCAACAAGATATTACAAGCAAGCAACCCGGCATGACAAGAAAGGAAACCTGTAATTAGCTAGTGATTTCTAGCTTTGTGGTGAATCACTAATGTCTTTCTTCTGGGCTTGATGTAGTGCAGATAGCAAAATGAAACAGATTCTGTGGCTATTTCAAAGGTTAAGGTTGCACCGATTCAGCTAACATAAATGTTATTTGTTAAATCTTTTTAAAAGCAGGATGAATTTTTCTTTCTATTTGAGTTCTATTTATTTAGGTGGGTTGAAGGTTATCTGATATGACAAACCTAATATATACCCTCTATCTCGTGATTTAAATATTGACAATCTACCAAACAGCCCAACCTATATTAAACAGCCCAATCAGCCTGTTAGTCAGCTAAACTAGCTCATTATGGAGAAGAGGGAGCACAGACTAAATCATCACTGTCAACTATGACTAAAATTAAATGCACAATAATCGTGAAGACAATGTAAATACCGAGCTGTAAATGATGGCAGAGGCATCTGTACAAGAACAGTACTAGCATTGGTACTTGAGTTGAACTCAGCTCGCACTTTAATTGTCACTTCAGCCTATAAAAATATGCAGACTATCAGTACATTCTAAACTACATGAAGACTAGGAAAGTTAGAGGGAGGCGAGATCTAAACCACCTTCAGAGCTCCTGTTTCTTCAATCAACGCAGTAATACGAAATGGTGGTTTAAATGGTTGAGTCATACGATAATTCATGACTGGAAACTCACCATCTGGTGGTACCTACCAAACAATGGAATAGTAATTAGTCAAGTGACTCAAAAGCACAACATCCTATTGCATTATCTATATATGTAAATTAGTGTAGTATGCACTTACCAATGACAAAGTTCTATCAACATCAAAACTATCCAGGTGTACAGACTCATGGAAGTTACAATCATCTAAAATCACAGCACCTGAACCTCTATAATCTGTTAAAGATGATAGAACAAGATTAAGAATGAATGAAAAGACATAGCAAAAGCGTATTGGATGCGAAAAATCAACTAGCCAACAAATTCTCTTCAAGAAAATTATCCATCCATCAATGATTCGACCAACAAATACATAAACCCAACTAAAAATATCCCCATACTAACACTAAATATATAATTATTTTCAAAATAAAAATAATCTAAATATTAGTACAGGGAATACAATGAAGAAATATGCCATGCCAGACATGTTACCAAGAAAATAACATGATAAAGAAACCGTACACATGTTTCTTATTGTTTTAACTTTCAAGGGGAACAAAATATAATGTTGATTGACCTACCACTTGTCCCTATACTCAGGTCCTCATTGAGAGCAAGTCGAATCTCTGGGTTACCAGAAAGATAACTCTTCATTTGAATAGTTCCATCTATCTCACTAGTAAGTATAAATCCCTGCTTCCAACAACGAACTCATCAAAATAACTCAAAATTTTGTAGCAGTTAAGGTATGGAAAAGGGAAGGAAGACATCAAAGAGACAGCATGAGAAAACCATTAAAAAGATTACCAACATACTCACACTAGAATTGAATGTGACACTTATTTTCTCAATTACATCAACAAAGATCTCATCCCTCTTCCTACCACCAGGTTCATTAGCAACCACAGACTTCGTAATAGCTGTACCTGGCATTCGTTTAGTCCCTTGCTGAAAATATAGGAGTAACAAGTCAACAAAAGGTACATGAAAACCAATAATATGCCAGCAGAAAATAACTGAATTTCCAAATAGTTAGCGGCATACCATGAAAATGGAGGCAGGACCAAGGGGAGGCATCCGTGCAGCATCAATCACTATTGGCTCATTGAAAATATAAGACTTCAAAACCTCAGTGGATGTTGTTTGCACATAACCAAAATCCTGGCACGAATAAGCTTCGGTATAAACATATCAAACAGAAAATGCAGCAGTTAAAACCACGCAAAAATTACCAAGCTTTAAAATGGTTTGGAGAAGCCGTAGAAATGTTAACCAAGTAAACAATTAAGTTTCAGTTTTCTCTATAAAAAAATAAAAATAAAAAATAAAAAAATCCATACATCATGTTTAGATTAAAACTATTAAGCATCTGTACAAATTAAATAGGTTCCCTGCCTTCCGAAAACGTGACACTTAAAAATAGATTAAAGGGTAATTTTACAAAAGTGTGCTTTCTTGTCTGATCAACCTGTCAACTTTAGTACATCGACAGTTGAAAATTGGAAACTTGTTCATGGGAGACTTGGGATGCCAATAGTTGTAGACAGCATTCTACTAAAAACTGAAAGAAATAATCACTAAAGTTTAAATGAAGCAATCAATGGTACTAGGACCTACGTTTTACCCATGAAGTTTGGGCAAATATGCTTTTGCATCCTACATGCATATACAGGTATTTTCCCCAAGCAAACCATCAGTTGAAGCAAGAATAGCAAATAAATACTTACAATCACTTCATCTAGCAATTCATAAACGAGCACAAAGTTCTTTCGAAAGGAGTCTTCGTTAAGAACACCAAGGTAATCTTTGATGACACGTGCAATTCTTTGTAAAAGTTCCAAAACAAGAGAAGGGGAGACATTGACTCTAGTTGTAGCAACAAATAGCAATCCAGCAACCTTCACGTGGAAGTAGTTCACACCATCTATATTCTACGAAAACAGAAAGGCACATAAAACAAAACGATCAGCTAAATAAGAAGGAAAATTAAGAAAACTAGGAGAAATTACACTCACAATTAGGTCTTTTCAGATGTTGCGTTGACCCCTTTAGCTTTAAACAAGGAAAGTGCTTGGTAACAGGCTCTTTTTAACACACTCTCTAACCTTTAGTTTTAAAGAAAGACACTCATTTCCCATCTCCCTTATGTATTTACTAAAGTGAAAACACCCATAAGGAATTTTAGAATCTAAACGGGGAATAATGAATATCCTTTAAAAACTAAAACGAACAAAGTGCAAATTTCCTGAATTATTTTTACCATTTATCAATAATCTATAAATGAGACATAAAGCACAACAACTACCATACCCTGCGGGAACATGCATTCCCAGAAACATATATTTGGAAATTTTGGAATTAATTCTCGATAAATGTGGAAAGAAAAAGATGATAAATGACATAATGAATGAAATACCTACAAAAACAGGTGGAGCATCTCCCTCGACATCCTCTTTCCAGAACTTGACTTTTCGGAAAAATGTCTCAGCGCTTCCTTTGTGAGCTTCACCACGATCTGCATTCATTTAATAAAACAAAAAATAGCGAGAGATGAAACCCTAGCGATAAGGTGCAGAGTGGGTGAAACTTTGCTCGAAATCAGTCCCCGTCAGAAAATAAATTGAATTGGAAATTCTTTTAATGAAAATGAATGATCATGGAAATGGAAGGGAGGAGGAGAAAATAAAGCACTCACAGTCGCGGTAGACGATGTTGTCACCTCTCTGGGAAAGCACGAAGAACTGCAATATCATCTTTCCCTCCTCCTCCTCCTCCTCTTCTTCTTCTTCTTCTTCTCTTCTTCTTTAGCTTTCTCTGTCTTCAACTCAACTCACTCATGTCCTCCTTCTTTACTTTGTCCACACTTGTGAGAAAACGACATTGCCGTTTTGCCACGCACGAGTCAGGCCCAGAAGTTGGCAGCATCATTTGACTCGTGTCGTTTTATTATTATCCTTTTTTTTCTATTCAAGAAATATCTTATTATTATTATTATTATTATTATTATTATTATTATACATTTACACAGGTGTTTATCGAAAGACTATAATCTTCAACAAGGGTATTTTAGTTGCGTTTTTGAATATTTAGATTTATTTTATCCTTTATAAAGATAAAGATATTATTTTATTTTATTTTTTTACAGTTTTTTAGATAAAGGATCTATCTTTAATTTCAAAATGTAAATAGTAGATTTCCTAAGATTTGATTAGATTTGTTGACTGTCAGAAGCTATATAAGTGAGAAACACACCTTCCCTCTTGTGATCTTTTATTATATTTGTGGGTGAGACCTCTATACAAGGTTAAACACACTAAGATCGATCCACCGTTATACGAATTCTTCTATGGGTTTTGAGGTTGGTTTTAATTAGTTTTCTAATATTCTTGGTTTAATCTCATTGTCTATCAATATTTTTTTTTCCCTTTTAAGTTTGATAGTGAAATTTGCTTCGTTGAGGCCTCATTATCTCAATGTGTATTTTTTATTTTTATTTTTTGTCTATTAACATATAGTTAGGATTAACAGGTTAATAAAAATAAATAAAATCTTGTTTCCTTCTACTTCCTGTTAATTCACTCACAGAAATAGGTGAAATCTGTAAATCTTTTTTCAAAATAAATTGTTATTATTATCTATCATTTTTTAGAAACCCATGATAGTTTTGCTAAAGGAAAGAAAAAAAAACTCACATTTTATTTGAAAACAAATTTAGTTGAGCAAAAAACCAGTTTTACAAATATTAGTTATGAATTTTTATCAAGAACATATGAAAAACGTGTAAAAATTATCTAAAAACAAACACTTTGGAAGGTACTCTAAAATTAACGGTGTCACGCTAACGTTGTATCCACGCTACGCTTCCCCGTGATAACCAGGTAAATCTTTAATGATGATGCAGTGGACCAATCAAATAACTACACTTTAATTAATAGCTTCATTTAGTTGCGATTAAGCTATAAATAGGATTTTCAAACCATAAAAATCAAGTGGCCGAACAAAACAAACCAAATACAATATTTATCAAATTATTTTTTACACGAGAAATGGGGTAGCCAAAAAGGAGCATCACGCAAAAAGATGATGCAAGAAAGAAAGAGAAGGAAAAAATGAGAAGGTAGTGCTAGGTGCGAGTACTGGAGCAAAACCCGGGTGTGTAACTATCTGTTAGGGAGAGAGAAAGAGGTATGCAGTTCCCTTCAGAAACTCCAAACATCTGAGGCGACAACCTTAGGAATCTCGATCGCTGATAAAACCTAAGAAGTCCCAAACACACTCTGCATTCCAACTTGTTTAAATTCTCTTTTTCCGATTCACCCTTCTCTCAATAAATTTTGGGCCTATGAGACCCGATCTTTTCCCACCGTCACTGTGATAATAAAGTTTTTTTTTTTTCAAATAAAAGGTAAACCTTTTCTCTTACGTTTTTTTACATTTGTAAATAACTTGTTTTTTTTTTTTTTTTTTTTTTTTTTT